>ERZ773007.73-NODE-73-length-47690-cov-5.777538_pt1 | contig 47690 bp, 42 predicted proteins | sample MGYA00580665_ERZ773007 | MGnify/ENA primary metagenome ERZ773007 (study PRJEB29015, sample SAMEA2738122) | human oral metagenome | biome: human oral; feature: human-associated habitat; material: saliva | place: China | collected 2167 ... | reverse complement strand
CGATAGCGTTCAATGATAGCAGTCTCAAAAGGAATTCCCTTTAAACGCGGCATGTATAGCGTAACATCGCCGGAAGTGTGAAAAAGCAGTCATCCCGGAACAATGGAAACTCCTTCATTTTGATATTGTGCCATTCGTAAACGGAGCCTACGATGTCACCGACTATTGCTCCAAGCATTCATCTCACCTCAATCTCCATCGAACAGATCATCGTAGAACATCATCTCCTCAATAGAGTACGGACGATTTTCCCATTCCTTTTACATTCTCTTATAGGTCTTGCCGTCCACCTCGATGGTACGGGTCTCCATGACGGTTTTCTTAATGCCAAGGAGACCACGCTTCTCTACGGGAACTTGAACCTTCACTTTGTGCTTCATTTTTCAAATGCCAAAGACGCCTTGCTGCTCCGCCATCGGCTCATCATCGAGGATGTGAGAGCTTACAATACGGCTTCCTGCGTACATGAGATACTTCACGCCGCTTGCGACAGCCATCTCCTCGGCTGCTGCCTGCTTCGCCTTAACCACAGTATCATCAATCTTGTTATCACCCTTGACCTCAATCAACTGATAAGAGCCGTCCGCCATCTTCGCAAGGAAGTCAGGATAATACTGACGTATTCTGCCGGATTCCGGATCGTAGTAGTGTACGAAAAGATCACCCTGGTTGGATGTGAACATTCCTGTGAAGTATACCTCTTTGACTTTTCCACTCGTGATGTACTGCATAAAGCATTCCTTTTCCGGGATAGAGTCAAAGCAGTAAGTGTCTGCGTGGAAGCTCTTCTTAAGTTGCTCCGGCGTAAAGCCCGGATAGCGCTTGGTAAGCACGAGGTCATCCTTTGCAGAAAATTCATAGTATCCGGCATCTTTCGGCTCACGCAGCAGAACAAGCTCCTTGTCCTCTGTCTTCAGTTCCGAGATGATGTCAAAGAGCGCATGGAACACAGTCGGGATAATGTAGTCATCCAGAACTGCATTATAGCGATTAACCGCCTCAAGAACTGTGTCGATTCCGTCCACTGATTCGCAGAGGATTCTCGCGGCGAGAATACAGGAAATATTCAGATAACGCGCCACTTCTCCTGCAAGAGAGAATTCGCTGTACTTCATGTTGTCCTGGAGGTAGTCGATATTCTTTTCTTTGACTGTGGTATCGCGGGCAAGGCTGTCACGCTCATACATGATGCTGGCGTACTTGGAGAGATCAGCGTCTGCCAACTTGAAGTCCACAGGCTCGGAGTATTCCTTCTCGTGGAGCGTGTACTCATGCCATACGCGCTTGAGGGTAATCGTTCTCGGCGGAGGCAGAACACGCACCTGGTATTTGTGGCGGTCAGCATTGGACGGATTCTTGATGTCCTTGATCTCCATGTTGAAGTTCTTATGAAGCTCATCGTCCAAGGTATCATAGTTCTCTTTGGAGAGGAACACTGTGGCCGTCAGTCGCTCGTCCGTGATTGCACGGAGGCAGCGCATCGTTGCCTGGAGAACGAATATCTTTGATTTCGGGCTGCGGAAAAGAGCCACAGCAAACAGGGATCGACAGTTCCAGCCTTCCTTGCCTTTCTCAACAAGGATAATGAACTGCTTTTCGTTGCCCTCCGTACCGGGAACATCGAGGTTATTGAAGTCCCTGATATCATCGTTCTTTGTATATTTCGCATCACCAACATTCAAAAGAATCTTCGATGCCGGAATGCCGAGTTTAGCAAGTATTTTCTCAAGGGCGGGCTTGACTTCTGTAGCCGCTTCCTCCACACCTGCCGCATAGATGGCAAGTTTAGGATTCAGTCCTTCATAGGTGTGGCCACCGTATTTCTCCCAGAAGGTGGCAACCACAGCGTTAAGGAACTCATCGCTCTTTACATTTTCAAAACCGAGCGGGTCGGCATCCTTCAAGAAGCCGTTCCAGATGGATTCACGTAAGCCATAAGCGTAGACCACTTCCGGCAAAAGCTGATTCTTGACATATGGTGTACCTGTGTAATTATAGCAAGCCACGATGGAAGTGTTCGCCGCAAGTAAGTTGATGGTATCACGGAGACTCGTCTTATTCGCTCCACTCGACCTGATCTGCTTTTCGAGGTCTGCTCCGAAGAGGTGGTGAGCTTCATCAACATAGACACCGAGCTGCGGAAGACGGCAGAGTTTCTTGAAACGCTGGTTATCCATCAGAGTGGTATCATCCCATGCGTCATCCTCATCTTCATCGCCTCCGGCACCATAAACAGCAGAAAGCAGAGAGCCGGAACCGCTGAAAAGAGTCTCTGCAGCAGATGTTTCCTTGTGCTTTTTCTTTACTATGATCTTCTGCGTATTGGAGATGATGATATTGAAATCGGAATCATCAATCGTGTGCAGAATCGTTCCTGTCTCATCCAGGAAGTGGAACTTGATATTTGAATCAAGCACACGAGCATACTCCGGCGGCACGGCCTTCGTCTTGTCAAAGGTCATGATTTCACGGAGCGACTGAAGGACAGTCTTGTCCGGCGCAAACACGAGGGCATTGTGGCAGAAACGCTTGTCCCTCGGATACTTCTTCGCAAGCAGAAACTCATAGAAGATGCAGGTCGCCATGAGGATGGTTTTCCCAAGTCCCATTGTGAGGGCATAGATGTAGTTCGGATAGTCCTCACGGTACTTCTTCATCTGCTTGAAGAGCGTGTCGGTCTGTTTCTCAGTCGGCGCATCAAAGAGACGAATCTGACCGTTCTTCTCCAAAGCGTAATAGGATGCATCGGAGAAACGGTCTCTCTTGTGACGCCAGTCATCGAACATCTCATAGACCTGCTTGTTGTTCATGAACTCCTTCACGAAAACATACATTTCAAGAGCCTCGAACTGTGGCTTGCGCAGAAAGGCATGGGGATTTTCCTCGCTGTCGTTATAGGCGAGGAACTTCCTCGTAAGGTCATTATAACGGGAGCGAATCTTTCCGCGGTTTGTGGTGTAGTAATACCACAGCTGCTGATTAAAGGAAAAATTCGGATCAAATTCTACAGCCATTTAACGCACCTCCACTTCCAACGACTCGGAGAGCAGGTCGGTAATCTTAACCTTGATAGTTCCGCGGCCTTCCGGGATGTCGTAGATACCTTTGACCATCTCATTCTTGCCAGGAACATCCGTCACGGTCGGCTGCATAACTACGCCATCGTAGTTCCAGTCAATCATGATAGAATCGACCAGCTGACGCCAGTCATCCACGTATTCCTTCTGGAGCGAGAGCTTCTGCATCAGGTTCATCGGATAGAAAGCGCGGATGACCAGTTTGCCACCTTCACGAACAATCTCTGCCTCGGAATCACGCTTCAGCTGAAGGTCTGCCTTATCGCGGAGAATGTCCATAATCTGGATGTCCACTTTGTACTCGTTCAGTTCCTGTTCCAACGCACCTTTGAGGTCTGGCTCGTGTCCCATGCAGACGATGGTGATACGCTCTACTGGCTGGTTCGGATTCTCCTCCTTGCGTTTCTCATAGGTCTTGTACGGAAGGTTCGCAAGAAGCTCCTTCAGGTCAGCTTTTGTAGCGATGCGGTTAACAGGCATGATTTTTACCATTCTGCCGTCAAGCTCACCGTCCCAGACATCGCTCTGCGGGAAAGGTTGGATTTCGAGGGCGGATATCAGTAATTCACGGGCTTCCACAGGATTGCGGAAGAAATCATAGTTATTCACGTTATAGACCTCAAAGCCCGTGTACTTTATGTCCTCTTCCAGAGCGGTGGTATCCATCCCCTTGGCCTTAAAGAAATCAATGACCTTGTTGCGGTCTTCGTCGCTCAATTCGGTATTGCCACCAGCACTTGCTGCGGCGAGATAAGGTGCAGGCTCTTCCGCAACCATCGAAAGCTGAGGCTGAATCATCTCATAGGTTACAGGCTTGTGAACGGGCTTCAGTTCAGCTGCAATAGACAGCAGACGCTTGGTAGTTGTCTGAATTGCGCCGAGATTGATGTCCGCTCCAATAAAGCGCCTACCAAGCTTCATAGCGACTGCCTGAGTAGTTCCGCTGCCCATGAAGCAGTCGAAAACGAGATCGCCAGGATAAGTTGCAGAAAGGATAATCCTTTGAAGGAGAGCCTCTGGCTTTTGTGTCGGATAACCGCTGTTTTCAGCTGCAGTCGGTATTTGCTGAAAAGACATAATATCTCCCCACACATCAGACAAAACCCTGTCATCAGCCAACTCTGTAACATAATCTGACAGTTCATCAAGAGTCTCTATCTCTGCCAGCTGTGCCTTCACAGATTGATAAGAGAGAACATCTCCCCATACGTCCCCATAAGGTTTTCCTTTTTTGATTACATCATCAAGATATCTACGTTCGCCACGACCATCAAAGTAGCGTCGTCCATTTTCGTCAACTTTATTAAAACGCTTCAAGTATTTTTGGGATTGCTTTTGGAACAGCTTATTGTACTTAACCTGTCCAATGTTTTTGGCATAGTAGAGAATGACATCATGACCGCGAATCCAGTTCTGAGCCTGAGATTTGAATCCCGAAAGAACTGTGATGTCCCAGATAATTTCCCTTCGGAAATTATTCTGTCCAAACACCTCATCCATAATCTGACGAACATAGTGCGCACGTTTTTCATCCATATGCACATAGATGCTACCTGTATCAGATAGAAGCTCGCGGCAAATTAATAGCCGTTCATATATAAACTGGAGATACTCGTCATTTGTCCAGATATCGGTGTACTGCTTCTCCTCAAACGAGGTGGCATCAGAAGAGGCTTTTGCTCCGCGTACATCAATCTTCTTTTTATAATCAGCCTTGCTGTCAAAAGGTGGATCGATATAGATAAGGTCTATCTTCCCACGGAATTCTTTCAGAAGATGGCTCATGACCTGAAGATTGTCTCCCCAGAAAATCTTATTGATCCATCCGTTCTGTGCATCACCGTAAGACTCCCTTAATTGCGCAGGGAAGTATTGCGTGGAGCGGTAGGGACGCTTGCCCGTCCAGCGAAGTTCAGGGAAACCCTTAATCGTGGGTCTCTGTTCAAATTCAAAAGTAAACTGCTCATCCATTGTGGTTATCCTCCGATTTATCGTTTCTTGCGTCATATCCGTATTTCGCGGCTATTTGCGATATTTCAGCGGCTCTGATAGGAACATGCTGCTGTTCCTCATATAAATTCCTTCCAAGCAGACCGTGAAGCACGATGTACTTATCTGTTTCGAGCAGATTCGGATTCTCACTCAGAAAGCCGTTTACACGTTTCAGCATTGCTGAGTCTATCAGCTGTGCTAAAGTCGAATCAATGTCTATCTCCCCGGCATCGTGCAGTTTCTTAAGTCTGCTCAATATTCCCAGCCAATGATATAGGACTTTTCGCTTTTCAGCGTCAGCCTCTTCCTGCGTCATCTTTATGCTGGTCTTCAACTGCTTAACTGCTATATCGGTTCTTGCTTCCGATTTTGCAATGACAGCATCTGCTTTTAGCTCCTTTGAGGTCAGAGCCTCTTTCGTGCGGCGGTAGAACGGCACGATATGCTTATGCCACACATTTGGCAGCACCTCGTAGAAAAAAGCGTCCACCGCCCTGTCGACTATGATTTCGGTAGCTTCCATCGCAGTCTCACGAACGTTGTCTTTGATGTATTCCTTGACCGGCGAAATGTTGCTGACTGGAGCTACGGGTGGTGTTGAAGTCCTCTGTTGAACCATCGGTGTATTATCTACATAGTGCTTCAGTTCCTTCAAAACCCTGTTGGGTTTTCGAATCATGAGCCTTCCGTAATCATCGATAAAAGCCTCATCATTTCTCCATTTTGCGAATAGCTCGTCATCGGGGATGATGTATATGATGTTATTTTTCTGACTCTGTGTTCAGCCATATCATCGCTCCCTTCTTCATTTATTCTTGCAGTAGAAGCGGAAGTCACATGCATTGCAGACCTTTGGATCTTCGGCACAACAGTGGAATTCCTTCTTCATGATTTTCTTGACTGTATCATCAAATACCGCCATCGTTCCTTCCACAGCGGATTTCGTGTACTGATATGAGATTGTCGGCACCCCATCATCCTCGCCTGTATAGTAGAGGTGCATCTTGCTGACCTTCTGCCCGGTGCGCTCCTCTACAAGGCGGGCGTATATATGAAGCTGCCGTCTGTATCTCTCAAGCCTTTCACGCATCTTCTCCATGTCAGGTTTTCGCTCGGCTTTGAAGTCCACAATCTCGACTGTGTCGCCCTCGCCACGAATGAGGTCAATCTTACCTTCGATGATATAGTCTGGTTTTACCAGGGAAACATCGACCTCTGCCTGTTGTATCTGTGACCAGTCACCGTGCTGACGCTCCACATAGCGAAGCACCTGCTTCAAAGCGGCCTCACGCTGGGGACCGGCGAGATAAGTATGCTCGGTCTTCGTCAGAGAAACATAGTTTGAATCAAACCAGCGGCTGACATTTTCCTCGGTAATTGTCTGTTCCTCATGTCGAATTGCAGCGCGGTGTATATCCTCTATGGTTTCATGAACAAGCGTACCAAACAGCACAGCGTTCGCACGAACGGGCATGAATTCCAGTTCCTTATAGAACTTATACTGCAGGGCGCAGGTTTCGTAAACCGTGATATGTGATGTGAACGAGTAGGTATTCTTGATGTTCACGTCCTTTATCGGCTTGAAATCGAACTCCCTTATATCAAATCCGGGGCTATCCACAGATTGCAGTTCCCCATAGATATCTTTGAAGTAGTTGCTCGGCGTTCTTTTGTCCTCGCAGCATGTCAGAATCAGCAAATCCTGTGCACGGGAGAAAGCCGTGTAATAGAGACGCCAGAAGTCAAAATACTTCGTGACATCATACGGCTCGAATGCCGGACGCTTGAAGTAACAATTCTCAATCTGCATCATGAGGTCGTTCGTGTTCTTCCGCGGTACATTCGCCAAGGAATCCACGAGAACAATCGGAAACTCCATGCCCTTGGACTGGTGAATGGTGAGGAAGGAAACGCAGCCGCTCGGCGCATACTTCGAATCGTCCTCGTACTCTGTGATGCCACCGTCAAAGAGCAGACGGAGATACAGATTAAAGAGCATCTCGGTATTCTGATCGATTCGGCGTTTACCTCGGTATTCTCCGGCATCCAAGACGTCCACTCTGTGGAGGTACTCGAACTTACCTATGATCTGAGTCAGCTTTGCTATGTTTCGTGCAGGCCGGATGTCAACAACTCCGACATCCATCTCCGTGTCGAGTATCCCTGCGAATGGTTGAAATTCAAATAACTGATACATCAGACCGCAGTAAGCGTAATCCGTTGCGCCTTTCAGGCCGACATGATCTTTGCCTCGGCGTCTTATCCACTTAAGCAGCTCGGAGTTCTCCGGCTGAGTGAGGTACTCATTCGCTGTCATGATGCAGTTGCGGTAGTAGGTCAGATGTTCCGACTGAAGGAAGGTATAATCACCGTTCTCCAAGCCCTGGATATAACGAGGGAACATCAGCATTAGGCAGCCGAGGGCAAGTCTTATCTCGTCACGCTGGAAGAACATATCCGAACGCGGCGAATATACATTTATATGGTTCTCCTCAAGGAAGCGAGCGAGTGCTGTCACTCGCGGATGCTTCACAGAATTGAAGAGAAAAGCAATCTGGTTATAGTCCGTGAGTTTGCCGGAGAATTTCAGATCGTTGATAAACCGAAGTATCTTATCGTGCCACTCATCCGTATCGTCCACACCTACAAGTTTTACGACAGCAGGGCTGTGAAGAGTAGTTTTCTCATGCGGTTCAATTTTCTTGTCGTAGCGGAAGTTATCCCAGCGGAACTTGAACTTCGCACCGTCCGTGGTAGCCATCCATTCATTGTAGAAGTCAACAATATCGCTGTTGGAGCGATAGTTGATGACCAGCGGGATAACGCGGCATTCGCCGTCCGCAAACTTCTGCGGAAACTCCAGGATGTTACGGATGGTAGCACCTCGGAACCGATACAAGCCCTGGTCATCGTCTCCGACTACGCAGATATTCTTGCGTTCTCCGGCGAGGAAAAACACAAGCTGCTCCTGGATGAAGTTCGTGTCCTGGTACTCATCAACCATGATGTGCGTGATCTTGGAGCGCAATTCCTCCAAAATCTCGGCATTGTCCTGGAGAAGATGGTAGGCTTCGATCTGAATGGACGAGAAGTCCATCATATTCCCTTCGGTAAGGATTTCACCATATTCTTTCAGCATCCGTCCGAGGGCGGCAATCGATAGATCAGAATCAGACATCAGTTCTTCCGGCGACACCAATTCCTCGGATAGGTTGTTCACGTAACTGCAGACGGCCTCCGACTGTTTCCATGCTCCACCATTCGGGAGAGCAATCTCCACCTCCGGGATATTTCTGAAATGGTGAATATTTTGGAACACCATGTACTGCTGGTCGAAGGCGTCCAGAAGGCGGTAATTCCTGCGGAGTCTTGTAAATTCGAAATGCTCCTTGAGGATGCGAAGGCAGAGCGAATGAAACGTGCCGATATACATCTCATTGATGTTCGCCACGATGCCTCGATCCGACAGTTCATTCGTGATTCTTGTAATAAGCTCCTTCGCTGCCTTCTCCGTGAAAGTGGCAATGAAAATGCTTTCCGGCTTTACGCCGCATTCTTCTATGAGGTAAATCGCCCGTTGAACAAGCGTATAGGTCTTGCCTGTTCCCGGTCCCGCAGTAATGAGAACAGGACCTTTGGTGGCAGATATCGCTTGTCGCTGTGCCTCGTTTGCATTTCCAAAGTCAAACATATCGACGCCTTACATCCTTTCCTGTAATGATTCCTCAGATGTGGAACTCCCGTCCGGCACGACTTCCATGATATCAGCTATGTCACATTGAAGTGCTGTGCATATTTTTAGGAGAACCGCCGTGCTTACATTTTCCCCATGCGTGAGCTTCGCCACGGTAGAGGAACTGAGCTGCGCCGCCTCCCTCAAATCCTGCTTCTTCATATCTTTGTCAATGAGTAATTTCCATAATTTTTTATAGCTGATAATCATGTATATGCTCCTCAAGTTCGTAACCCTTTGTTTCCATCAAAGGTCTGTACCTTTCAAGCAACTCAACGGTTGCATATCAGTATGGCACATTCTGTTTCTAAAATCAATAGATCAGTTCTAGAACGCGAATTTTTATTTTCTTATGCCGAATTTGATGAACTGCACCGGTCCTCACGTGTGTTCAAATGTGTTCAAAGAATTTTGCGATTCCTATTGATATTCCAGGCAAAATAGTGCAAACTAAAGGTTACAGTCCACCACTATGACTGAGAAAGAGGAATCGATAGACCATGAAAGCCGAATTGATTGCTAATATTATCGCAACGCACTGCTCCGGGGACGAGAGTTCCTTCAAGAATGCAGTAGAGGCGCTGGCAGCAGATGAGGACAAGAAAGGAAACAGCCGTGTTTCCAGTATGATCCTTGATGCATATAAAGGAAAGAACATCACCCTTATGAAGAAACCCGATGTCGGGCAGCCGGCAGGTGGCGGCTTTGCTGTCCAGTCCGCCGGTGGAAGCTCAATTGCTCCGAGGGACAAGGATAGTCTCCTGGAACTATACGACGTTGTTCATTCAGATATAGCTCTCTCCGATGTAGTTCTTCCAGAGAATCAGCGAAAGCTCCTCCTGCAGATTTTGGAGGAACGCCAGAACAACACCAAACTGGCAAAGCATAATCTTCCTCCTGCAAACCGTCTGCTCCTCTGCGGACCTCCGGGATGCGGCAAAACGATGACTGCTCACGCCATCGCTCATGAATTGAATCTTCCTATGGCATATGTGAGGATAGACGGCCTCGTATCCTCCTACCTCGGACAGACCAGCGTGAATTTAAGGAAAATCTTCTCCAGCGTGGGCAATCAGAATATTGTCCTATTTTTGGATGAGTTCGATGCCATCGCTAAAAAACGTGATGATGGGCACGAGATGGGTGAACTAAAGCGTGTCGTTACGGCTCTGCTTCAGAACTTCGACAATATGCCGTCAAATGTGTTTTTGATTGCCGCTACCAATCACGAGCATCTTCTTGATCCTGCTATCTGGCGGCGTTTCAACTATACCATAAATATCGGTTACCCTGATGCCGACCAACGCAGTGAGCTTATCCAGCGGTGGTTCAAAGAGTATGCCGTTGAAACTGAGGTTGATATGCAGAAGTTGACAGACCTTACTGCAGACCGTAGTGTGGCACAGATTAAGGAACTGGTTATCTCTGCTGCCAAGCGGTATGTGACCACGGATAAGCCGGTTACGATGGAGGATATGATTGAACTGCTGATTCAGCAGATGACGAATAATTCAAACGGCGCAGGCGTAGTAGACGCAGCCGCAGAACTGAAATCCAAAGGTGTCAGCGTTCGGACTCTTGCAAAAGCAATAGGGATGCCGCACAACACCTTGAGCTATCAGATCAATAAGTTAACCAAGGGCAAAGAGGTGGATGAATAAACATGGCAGGCGATTTTCGACCTCATCTCCTTATCACAGAGGACGATGTTGAGACTCTTGAAAATGTAAAACAGGCGCGGAGCAAAGACCTGGGGCTTGATCGTATGGAACACGGCACAAAGCTGTCCAGCGGTCTCCAAGAAATCGTCTCCGCTTATACCCGTGTGCAAGGAACGGATTCTCTTTGGGATGAAGACATCCGTCTATTTGAGGTTGTCCTGCAGGAGGGAGAAAAGTTCTCGAATAAAACTCTTCGTGAATTTCTGGAACAGGAAGGAATGACCATCGCCAGAGTAAAAGATTCTCGCCATGCCATTGTATCTTCACCAAGAGCTAAATTTGATTCCCTTCAGCAGCGGGTCGGTGCTTACCGTGACAACAAACGCAGCAATAAGAAGTTTCAATACATAGACGATTTCCACTTCCCCGCCGGAATGGAAAAACAGGCTCCCTCAATAAAAGAACTCCTTGAGCGTGAGGCTACTTTCCCGCTCGATGTTGAAATCATGGAGCAGTTGCTTCCAAAGGGGACCGATCCGCAGGTACAGGCTCGTGCCGAAGAGCGCCTTATTGCTCTTATTGAGCAGAATCAGGGAGTCATTCAATCAAAACCCTATAAGCTGTCTGACGGCACGCCTATTGTCCGTGCGGAGATAACGCTTGGAAAACTTGAAGAGATATCCGGAGATACTATCGTCAGCCATGTCGCTCCGACTGGTTTTTATGCTACTTCTCCGATGTATGCGGTTCCTGCGCAGAAACAGATGTCACTGAATCCGAATGTCTCTCTTGATGAGCTTCCTATCGTGGCTGTTCTCGATACGGGAGTGGACTTTCCTGCGGAACTTGAACCGCTGATTGTTGATCATTGGGTACCGACAGGAGCAGCTCCGGGCGATAAGAAGCACGGTACCAATGTTGCAGGCAAGGTGGCCTTTGAAAATCTCGGTGAGCAGCTAGCGTCTGGTGTTCTAACGCCGAGAGCGCGAATTATCGACTGCAATATCCGCGGGCTTGATCCCGATTCAAAAAAGCCGGATCGCCCTGACCTTATCTGCAACAGCACCATGATTGCACGAATCAAAGAAGCTGTTTTGAGATATAAGGACATTACGAAAATCTTCAACTTCTCATCAAGTGAGGAAACCCCTATCCAAGGAGACGAAATTAGCATACTCGGCTATGAATTAGATGTCCTTGCGATTCAGTATGGTGTAAAGTTTACCATTTCCACCGGCAACCACTATCTGTATCGCAACCAGGATTCCCTCGAAGATATCCTCCAGGATGATAATAACCGAATAGCGGCGCCTGCTGACTCTATGCTGAACATAGCGGTTGGAGCGATTGTCGGTGCAGAACACAAGGAAGGTCTAAGCCGCCAGTATGAAGTTGCTCCGTATTCCAGAATCGGTCCTGGATTCCGAGGCTTCCGAAAACCGGATATTGTTTCTCTTGCCGGAACGATGACCAAGGCAGACTTCGTTCCTCCCGACGAATATGCCATGATGATTGCAAGCGGCGGTCAATGGGCGTTTGAGGCAGGTACGAGCTTCACTGCTCCTACTGTCGCCGGGGACCTTGCGGAGATATCACAGTCCGTACCTGATCAGGATATTCTCATGTCTGAAACCCTCCTCTATCACGGGGCCGAGATGCCAATCAGCGAGGTGACAAAGAAGAAAATAACAAGAGACGATAATGCCTTCTATGGTAATCTCTATGGCAGAGGTATTGCTAATCCGCTTGTGAGTATGTTTTCTACAGCGCATCGCGTGACATTTCTTCATCGCGGAACGATGAAGAAGAAACATAAGCAACACGCCAAGTTCCTCATGCCTGGTGTCTGCAATACAAAGTTCGATATGAGCAAGCGTGATAAAAAGATAAAGGTGACCGTTACCTGTGTTACGCAGCCTCCTGTCGACAAGACTAAAGGCGCAGAATATCTCGGAGCGTATGTAAATGTGTCTCTTCATTCAAGGAACGGCAACGACAAACTGGTTACGAATAATCCTTCCGAATCCGACGGTCGCAAGGATTGGGACACCTGTTTCCACTTTGAACAGGAGTTTTCAAGTTTCCACGGTGGGGATTGGGAGGTATGGCTTGAGCTTCATACCCGTTACGATGTAGAGGATGATCAGGAAATCGACTATGCTCTTGCCATAACCATTGAAGATTTGACTGAATCGTTGCAACTCTATGAGGCTATCGTAAATGAAGCCCAGAACCGTTTTCCTGCGGTTCAGCTTGTACGGCTTCCTGTCCGCACATAAAAAAGAGAACGAGGTGTTCTCCTTGCCAAGAAGTCACCTCGTTATTCTTTAGTCCTTACGCTAGCTTTTCAGGAAAGCGATATACTGATTAACCTGATTTATCTCTTCCTGACTCAAGTCTTCTGTATCCTTGATACCGGCTGCAACAGTACCTTCATCTGATTCAGCGACAGGTTCATCGATATAACCAGCGGCTGCCATCAAGTCCTCATAAGGCACACCGAGCGCAGATGCAATGGAGCGAAGTACCTGTGGCGATGTCTGTGGGGGTACTGTCAAGTAAAGTGTACCCCTTGTCAAGGACACAGAGCACATTAGATTTTCGTAAGGCTGTTCTTCTTGGAACCGGTCAATCCCTCAGCCGGTCTAGGTTCTTTGATTGACAGTGGATATACCCCGGTTGTGATGTACCTGTAGTATTCGTCCGGAGCCAGCTTTGCAAGCTGCCACTGATAACGTTCTGTGTTGTAGTAGTCCATCCAGTCATCTATGATTCGTTTGACCTGTGAAAAGTGAGTGTAGCCATAAAGGTCGATTTCATCCTTCATGTGCCCGAAGAAGCTTTCCTGGGGAGCATTATCCCAGCAGTTTCCTCGACGGGACATCGACTGCCGTAGATCGGAATCCTTTGGGATCTGTATAAACTTCAAGCTGGTGTAGTGAAACCCCTGATCAGAATGAACTATGGTCTCTGCCTGAAGGGATATCCCATGTTTATCAATCATCCGTACAATGGTCTGAAGGACAAAATCCACTTCCAAAGACTCGCTAAGCTCATAGGCCAGTACCTCTCTTGTGTAAGCATCCAGTATCGTTGATAGATAACAGAACGTGCCATTGTACGGTATGTAGCTTACGTCTGTCAGCAGCACCATGCGTGGTCCCTTAGCAGTGAATTCCCGGTTAACCAGATTTGGCGCTATATGACTCGTGTGAGTGGCCTTTACAAGTCTCCGATAAGGATTCGCTTTGCGGATCGGGCAATACAGGCTGTATTTTTCCATAATCCGTCGAATCTTCTTGACGTTCATTACCACCGGTGGATCCAGGTGTATCAGTCTCATGTAGATGCTTCTGGCTCCTTTCTTGTAACCTCGGTGGTTATAAGCGGCTAGGATCAGTTCAAAGTCTGCACGGTCCTGTGTTTCTTGATTTTCACGATGCTTTTCAGCGCTTAACCATCGATAATACCCGGACCTGGAAACACCTGCCAGCTGGCACATGGTCTGTATATCGAGCTGGTTATCCTCTTTCTGCAAAGCGGTATGAATGATCTCAAACTTAGTGGAAGCCTTTTCCATGGCTATCGCCCTTGCTTGTCTGGGTGATCCACCGCAGAGATTTTTTTAAAAAGTCGATTTCCTGATGCAGGTAAGCCACTTCACACTGCAGTCGATTAATCATCTGACGGTCAGTTAAGGCTGCTTCAACTTCCGGCGAAACATCCAGTAGTGGAGCCATCCTCTTATGCTTAGGTTCTCTGAATCCAAGTTTGGATTCAGCTTCACCACGTACTTTTTGAGAGATACCGACCAGACGCGATTTTCCTATTATCTCGATTGGATATCCCAAGCGGGGTAGAATCTCTCGGGGCGGTACTCCTTCATTATGGAGCCGCATGTATTCTATTTTAAAAGGAATCGTAAAGCTGAGAGTGTTCTCATCAACATAAGCGGTATACGGATTTCTTCTTAGAAAAGCGATCTCTTCCTCAGTGAATTGTCGTTTTGCCATGACGCTTCCTCCTGCTTATTCTAGCATGAAGAACTCCTGACGGTACCTAATCTCTGAATGTCCACTTCTTTTCTAAGAGAATTAAGGTAACTAAGCCCTGCGTGTCCACTTCCAATGCTTTTTAATAGCATTATGTCTCAAGCCTAATGACTAATTCTGCCGTGTCCACTTTCTGGGGTACATTTTATAAAGTGGGCTATCCTATAATGAGGAGAAAAACCTTTTTTGAAAAATTTGTCCGCCGTAACATTTTGCGGACATTTGCCTGTTATACTATCTGCAAAAAGCAAAGGATGTGAGGATATGAAGCAGATTTTAATTGTCGAGGATGACAGTTTTTTGAATAAGATGTTGGCTTATAACCTGACCGCAGATGGCTATGGCGTGACATCTGCCCTAAACGCCAGAACCGCAGCTGATGCCATCCGCCAACGGGAGTTTGATTTAGTTCTGCTGGACGGCAACCTGCCGGACGGCAACGGTTTTGAACTGTGCAGGCTAATAAAGCCCCAGCACCCGGACACCATCGTGATTTTCCTGACCGCCAACGATCAGGAGAGCGACCAGATACGAGGTTATGAGGTGGGCGCGGTGGACTACATCACAAAGCCCTTTGTGATCAGAGCCTTGCAGCGAAAAATCAAAGCCATGTTCGCCATGCTGGAACACCACATACCGGCTAAAGACATTTACGACGATGGACAGCTATTTCTGGACTTTTCAGAGCAGACGGCTTCCTTAAATGGAAAGCCTCTGACTCTATCCCCGATGGAGTACAAAATGCTGAACCTGTTTCGCAGAAATCCTCGGCAAGTGCTGACCCGTGGACAGCTTTTGGAAAAGCTGTGGGATATAGACGAGAAGTATGTGGACGAACACACGCTGACAACCTCCATTAGCCGGATTCGCAGCAAGATTGAATCCGACGGAGGCGCCCCCTACATCAAGACTGTTTACGGCATGGGTTATCAATGGACGGGAGGCGAGGCAAAATGAAGTTTCAAAACCTCTCGGTAAAGCGGCTGTTTGGCTGGGTGGCAATAGGACTTGTCCTCTCCATGTCCGGGATCACCATAGCCCTGTTTTTTGTGACAAAACAGACGGCGGTGCTGCTGACGGGCGGGGCGTTGCTGCTGTGCGCCCTTGTGGGGATTTTTGTACTGACGCAGGCGTTTGGAAAGCGGCTGTCGCAGTTTACCGCTGACCTGTGCCAGACCTTAGACCACATGATCGCCGGAAATGAAGTGCCCCAGCGCCGGTCGGACAGCGAAACCCAGCTTGCCAGAATCGGACACCGGCTGGCAAGGCTTTACCAGATCATGCAAGAGAACCGCCGCCGGGTGGACGAGGAACGGCAGGAGTTACAGACCCTTGTATCGGATATTTCCCATCAGGTGAAAACGCCGGTAAGCAATCTGAAAATGGCGACGGACACGCTGCTGGAAAAGCCTATGACGGAGGCGGAGCGTACCGACTTTATCCGTGGAATCCGCAGCCAGACGGATAAGCTGGACTTTCTCTTTCAGGCCCTTGTGAAAACCTCCCGGCTGGAAACGGGCGTGATCCAGTTGGATAAGAAACCGGGCCGCCTCTTTGATACCGTGGCGCAGGCCATGAGCGGAATTGTGTATGCAGCAGAGAAAAAAGAAATCGCCGTGGCTGTGGACTGCCCGGAGGATTTGACCTTTTCCCATGACAGCAAGTGGACATCCGAAGCCCTCTTTAACCTGCTGGACAATGCGGTGAAGTACACCCCGGTAGGCGGGAGAATCACGGTATCGGTGGTGCTGTGGGAAATGTATGCGGAGATCAAAGTAGCCGATACCGGCAAGGGCATTTCCGAAAGCAATCAGGCCGCCATCTTCCGGCGCTTCTATCGGGAGGAAGAAGTACACGATGAGCCAGGCGTGGGCATTGGTCTGTATCTGGCCCGCGAGATCGTAACGCGGCAGGGCGGCTATATCAAAGTGGTTTCGGAGCCGGGGAAAGGTTCAAAATTTTCTATCATGCTTCCTGTAAAATAGAACGCGGCGGACGGCCATTTCCGGCTGCCCGCCGTAAATTTTTTTGAAATGTCCGAGCGTTGTAACATTTCACCCCGATTTTCAATGAAATTTTTTGGCCGCTGTAACATTTCACGGACATTTGGGTTTTACAATACTCTTATCAACAAACAGAAAGCCTTGAAAGGAGTTTTGAATATGAACATTTTACAGACTATCGACCTGAAAAAGTATTACGGCACAGAGCCGAACATCACCCGCGCCCTTGATGGCGTGAACTTCTCCGTGGAGGACGGCGAGTTTGTGGCCGTTGTGGGAACCTCTGGAAGTGGCAAGTCCACCCTGCTTAACATGATGGGCGGGCTGGATACCCCCACCAGCGGAACTGTGATCGTCCGGGGCGAAGAACTGGCAAAGAAGAACGACGAACAGCTTACGATCTTCCGCCGCCGCAACATCGGTTTTATCTTTCAAAATTATAACCTTGTTCCTATTCTGAATGTATATGAGAACATTGTTCTGCCGGTCGCTCTGGATGGAGACATGGTAGACAAAAAGTTTCTATACGAGATCGTTCACCTGCTGGGGCTGGAAGATAAACTGAAAAATATGCCGAACAATCTTTCCGGCGGCCAGCAGCAGCGTGTGGCTATTGCCCGTGCTCTGATTACCAAACCGGCTATCGTGCTGGCCGACGAGCCGACCGGCAACCTTGACAGCAAGACCAGCGCCGAGGTGCTGGGATTGATTAAGCGCACCAGTGCCGAGTTTCGGCAAACCGTAGTCATAATTACCCACAACAACGACATTGCCCGTCTTGCAGATCGGATTGTCCGCATTGAGGACGGCAGGATCGTGGAGTAAGGAGGTGGCAAGTTATGACATGGCCTTTTGAAAATGATACCAGTTTTATCGAGAAAAAGATTGCGAGCAGGAGTTTTCGCCGCGACAGAATGCGTAACCTCTTCGTTGTGACGGCGATTATCCTAACAACTGTTCTATTTACAGGGCTGTTTACACTTGGAGCAGGCATTACAGCGAGTACACAGCGGGCAAATTATATTTTGTCCGGCGGAGATGGACATGCCAGAATTATTGATATGAATGATTCCGAGTATGCTACGATTAGCAGTCATCCTTTGATACGGGAAATAGCATACTGCCGTAAGCTGGCCGATAGCGTGGATAACGGACAACTCTCAAAGAGAGAAACACTTTTCTGGTATTATGACGATGTTGGCATGAAGTATCAGTTTATTGAGCCAACCGTCGGACATAAACCCGTAGCAGAAAATGAAGTCATTGCAGATACCACAACATTGGAACTGCTTGGCGTGCCGGAAAAAGTCGGAGCAGAACTATCTCTGGAGTTGACGATCCACGGTCAAAAAGTAACGCGAAATTTTATTCTCTCTGGTTGGTGGAACAGTTATCCCGGCGTACAATATGGGACGATTGTTACCTCCCGCGCCTATATGGATGCACATGAGGATGAGTTGGTGAGTACTTTCTCGCAGGATCATAACGATACTGGCACAATCACCGGCATTATAAAGTTTGAAAACACAAAAAATGTGGAGAGAGATTTAGCAACGGTAATCGCAGACAGCGGTTATTCTTCCGATACGGAAGCCCCAAACTATATCAATGCAGGTGTGAACCCTCTGTATTTGTCGTTAGAAAAGTCAACCGGAACCGGTACAATTCTCGCACTGATCTGTATCTTGTCAGCATTTTTGCTTACAGGATACCTCATTATTTATAATATTTTTCAAATTTCTGTCCTGCGCGATCTGCATTTTTACGGACTGCTGAAAACCATCGGGACGACAGATCGGCAGATCCGTTCTATCCTAAGTAGGCAGGCATGGATACTTTCTTTGATCGGTATTCCTATTGGATTGGGAGGGGGCTTCTTTATCGGTAAAGCACTCTTACCCCTGCTGATTGAGCAAACGAGTTTTTCCGCAGCTTTTGCAACTGTATCCCCTAACCCACTTATTTTTGTAGCCGCGGCACTATTTGCATTGCTTACAGTAAAGATCAGTATCCGAAAACCTGTAAAAATGGCAGCGAAAGTTTCTCCCATTGAGGCTCTTAGATATACAGATTCTGATACAGCTATGAAAGGTAAGAGAAAGAAAAGGATCCGCTCCGGCAATCTCCAGAAAAGAATGGCATGGGAAAATCTGGGCCGAGATAAAAAGCGGACAATTCTGGTAATCCTCAGCCTTTCTCTGAGCATCATTCTTACCAACACCGTTTTCAATTTCTCTAATAGCGTTGACCCGGAAAATGCAATTCAGAATATGATCAATTTTGATTTTTGCATTGGTCAAAGCAGCCTATTAGACTACTATCGGGTAAGTGAAGAAAGTGCATTGAGCCAGAGCTTTATTCAAGCTGTCGAGCAGCAGGATGGATTTGACTATGGTGGCTGCGAATATGGATGCAAGTCGAGCTATAAAAGTGAAACAACGAAGCAAGCATATAACCAGCAGGAGGACGGTTCCTTCTCCACATACCTTTACGGGCTTGACCCGCTCCTGCTTTCACGTGTGCAAGTGGTGGATGGAGAACTGAACATGGAAAAACTTGCATCCGGTAATTATATTTTAGAGGGTGCCTATGTTGGTACCCGGGGGGATTTAGATAAAAGCAGTCTAAATCATTCCGTTGGGGATCAAGTCCAAGTATCCTGCAATGGAATTGTTCGAGATTTTACGGTATTGGCTCACGTTGTGGCAAATGAAGCAAATACCTATGATTGGGTAGGCTCTTGTTTCTTCCTTCCAAGTGAAGTTTATGAGGATTTTACCTGCAACAATTATGTCATGAGTTACAGCTTTGATGTTTCGCAAGGCAAAGGACCCGAAATGGATGCGTTTTTGGATGAGTACACAAAGAATGTGGAACCCACCATGACTTACAAATCCAAGAGTACGATCATGGCTGGCGTAACAGACATTCAAAATATGATCGTGTCTATAGGCGGTACAATGGCATTTATAATTGGGCTTATCGGCATATTGAACTTTGCCAACACCATGTTGACCAGTATTTTTACTCGCCGCAGAGAGTTTGCTACGCTCCAAAGCGTGGGAATGACAGGCAGACAACTGCTGAAGATGCTTCGTCAGGAAGGCTGCGCCTATGTGCTTTTGGCAACCGTTGTTTCTGTCCCGCTGTCCTTGATTGGCGCCCTTCAAGTTATTCGGCCAATCTGTAAGCAGATTTGGTTTTTGAATTTCAAACTGGAGGTCTGGCCTATGCTGGTGATGCCCGTCCTGCTTCTTCTGTTCGGTTTGGCAATTCCATATATTGCATACCGATTGATAAGCCGTCAAAGTGTAACGGAGCGATTAAAGGTCGGTGAATGATCCAATGCGGCAGAAAACCAGAAAAAAACACCGCAAGGGAAAACGGATAGTTCTTTCTCTCCTTGTCCTCATCCTAACAATAAGCGCAGTCCGATTTGCGGTGAATCAGACTGCTTTCCAGGATTTTTTGCACTTTAATACAGACGTTGCCAGCATGGAGCATGGCTGGAACCTGATCCTTGTTAATTGGGAGTATAAGATACCGAAAGACTGGAAAGTAGAGCTTACGGAGCTGTCAAACGGCCAGAGTGTGGATTCCCGCATTTATCCGGATTTACAGCAGATGTTTGACGATATGCGTGCCCAAGAAGTATATCCGGTCGTTGCCTCCGGTTACCGCACCGCTAAAAAGCAGCGGGAACTGATGGATGATAAGGTGGACAGTTTTCTCGCACAGGGCTATTCCAGATCAGAGGTAAAATCGGAATCAAAGAAATGGGTGGCTGATGTCGGTTATAGCGAACATCAAACAGGTTTGGCCGTTGACATCAATGCAGACGGTGTGAATTCTTCGGGACAGCAAGTGTATGCGTGGTTGGCTGATAACGCATGGAAATATGGTTTTATTTTGCGATACCCGGAGGATAAAACAGAAATTACCAAGACGGATTATGAACCGTGGCATTACAGATATGTTGGCGCAGAATCTGCTGCAAAGATTTATGAGAGTGGCCTTTGCTTGGAAGAATATATCGGTATGATGAACTGAGTAATGATGGCGGGGAAAGCGCAATACGCCCCGCTATCGTTTTCGCAAAACATATTGAAATGTCCGAGCCTTGTAACAATTCAGGAGGCTTTTCTGTCGAAAGTAACGTTACCTCGGATATTTGTGTAATATTTGAATTTTATAATAATCCTCAGAAAGAAGAATACTTTGTTATCAACCTGCCGGACGACGGCAAAAGAAAAAAACCGTCGTACAGCAGACACATTTTCACGCGCTTATGAAGCGGCGGCTTTGAGAAATTCAGAGCCGCCGTTTCTTTGCTCTTGCACAAACTAATGACGACTTGCAGGGACACGGTAGCCGATAGGAGGTTAATTTGCCGTGTCCTTTTCTCTTTTCCGCAGTGTCCATGATCTGCACCAGTCAAAAAAAGCATAACCCCTCTGACGGAGCCGTCCGGCCTCGAATATGAACTATACCATGTAGGCAATCATCTTTATAAAACATTTCTGCGCCCAGCAGGTCCGTTGCGACTTGCTGGGCGCTTTTTGCTGTTTTCCGAGGATAAGCCCACCTCGAAAAAATTTTTTAAGGAATTTTCAAAAAGGAGGCTTTTAGCGGGTAGCGAGCGGCTTTGCGTTCGCCTTGTTAGCGGAAAGGGAGAAACCCACCTCATTCCCCAAGGAAAGGGGGTGAAAAGATGGATATGATCCCCCGCAATGACTATGGCGAGCGGTGCCAGTTCGATGCTTACTGCAAGCTGGTACTGTACCATGAGGCAATCGACTACCTCCGGGAAATGCAGAGGCGCCGTGACAGGGAACTGTCATTCAGCGACCTTCCGCAAATGGAGATGGACAAGCTCTGCGTTGTAGATCATTACCCCAGTGACAGATTTACATTCTCGTCCCACGGGTATGACCTACATATCGAAAACGAGCTTGTGGCTGATGCCTTCGCCGGCTTGTCTGTTCAGGAGCAGAGTATTTTGATCCTGCATTTTGTTCTGGACTTGCTGGATCAGGAGGTTGGCCGCCTTGTTGGAATGTCTCGCAGCGCCGTTCAGCGGCGAAGGGCAAAATCATTGACCGAGCTGCGGATCAAGTTGGCCGCACTCATGCCGATGGAAGGTTTCTGGGGTATTTTGAAGCGGGAAATGTACTATGGCAAGAAGTTCACCTCAAAAGGAGACCTGATTACTGCTGTTGAATCCTACATCAGGTATTACAACACAGAGCGGATCCAGCGGAAGATGCATCTGATGACACCTGCGGAATTCCATGATCATTTCGATGCTGCGGCATAAGAATACCGCCAGCCGATTATTGCTCTGACTGGCGGTAAAGAGCTTTTTAATTATTCACTGTCCTCTTGACGGGTAGCACACCATTGCGGCAGCTCCCTTCCTCTTTTATCATTTTCCGATCCTTCCGTACCGCTTCGTGATCTCATACAGCGTCTTCACTTCCTTCTCTCCGAATTCATCCTTCAGAAGACGCCATTTCCAGTTGTTTCCGTAGGTGGAAGGAGCGTTCATCCTTGCCTCGTTTCCGTACCCCAGAAGGTCCTGCATGGGGATGATGCAGAGTCTGCTGACGCTTCGCATGGCGGCGCAGATCAGGGGTATGTGCATCCCGGCGTCGGGAGTCGTATGGTCGCAGAAATAGTCTCTGACTGCCTCCTTCTCCTCCGGCTTCAGGCCCTCGGAAAACCAGCCGGTCACCGTCTCGTTGTCATGGGTGCCGGTGTAGACCACACTGTTCTTTTCGTAATTGTGGGGAAGGTAATCCTCCGCACAGCCGGAATCTCTTGAGTCAAAGGCAAATTCCAGGACCTTCATCCCGGGATAGCCGCTGTCCTTCACCAGCTGCCGGACACTGTCCGTCACATACCCCAGATCCTCCGCGATGATCTCCCGTCCCGGGAAGGCTTCCGAGACCTTCCGGAACAGATCCATGCCAGGTCCCTTCTCCCAATGGCCTGCTCTTGCGTCCTCCGCACCGGCAGGAATGGAAAAATATTCATCGAAGCCGCGGAAATGGTCGATCCGCATCACATCATAAATATCAAAGCAGTTTTTAAGACGTTTCAGCCACCAGGCAAAACAGGTCTTTTTGTGATAGTCCCAGTCATAGAGTGGGTTGCCCCAGAGCTGTCCCACAGCGCTGAAGCCATCCGGCGGGCAGCCCGCCGCCGCGGTCTGTCGGCGGTTTTCATCCAGCTGGAAAAGTTCCGGATCCGCCCAGACGTCTGAACTGTCCAGGGATACATAGATCGGGATGTCTCCGATGATCCGTATTCCCTTCCGGTTCACGTAGTCCTTCAGCTGCATCCACTCTTCGTAAAACTCAAACTGCAGGAAACTGCAGAAACCGATGCCTTCCTCCAGGCGTTCCCGCGCCGCGGCCAAGGCTTCCGGATCCCTGAGTCTCAGCGGATCTTCCCATTCGTACCAGGGCCTTCCTCCGTTCTCTTCCTTCAGAGCCATGAACAGCGCGTAGTCCGGAAGCCATTCCGTCTTCTCCGTGAACGCCCGGAACTTCTCATTCTCTTCGATCCGGCTGTTTCTGTACGCCTTCCGGAGCAGCTCATAGCGGCGTTGGTACTGCAGCACGTAATCCACACCGCGCGGGTCGGAAGAAAGGCCGGCTTCGCGGCAGTCCGCCTCAGTGATCCATCCCTTTTCCACCAGCGTCTCAGGTGAAATGTAGTAAGGGTTGCCCGCGAAGGTGGAGAAGGACTGGTACGGTGAATCTCCGTATCCCACCGGCCCCAGCGGCAGGATCTGCCAGTAACTCTGGCCCGCCTCTGAAAGGCGGTCCGCAAACTCATATGCTTCCCTGCTGAAGCAGCCGATCCCGTATTCGGAAGGAAGGCTGCTGATGGCAAGAAGAATTCCACTTTCTCTCATGCTGTCTGCTCCTTTATTCATTCGATCACCGCCAGGACTCCGAAATGGTCGGAAAGCACCGGCCCGCTGATCTCGTTCAGGACCACCTTTGACTGAAGCACCCTGTGCCTTTTTGCGGTCCAGATATAATCCAGGCGCATGCCCGTATGTTCACCGTCCCTCCATCCGTCGATGTTTCCCGGAACGGTGATGCCGCTGTCTTTTATTTCGGCATCCTCATAACTGTCCCGCCACCCGAGGTCCAGGACCATGTCCCTTCCCTCTCCGCGGATCGCTGCGGGACTGTTGAAATCTCCCATAAGGAAACTGTCAGAACCGTCCTGCGGACGAAGCTTCCTTTCGCGGAGCGCCTTCTGCAGCCGTTCCATCTGCCCCCGGAAGTTTTCCTCCGGATCATTCCACCATCCCATGTGGACGCTCAAAAAGGCAGGCCCGTCAGCGGTGCAGGCCGCCAGAGCCTTCCGGGTCTTCCAGTTGGAGAAGTCCCGGACGCCGGAAATATAGAAACTGTCCGCGCCTGTAACAGGGCGGCGGCTGAAGATGGCCAGACCCTCATTGTATTTTCCGTACCCGAGCTTCGCTCCGGTCCAGGTCCACCAGTACTCCTGCTGCAGGCCCTGAAGTTCCTCCGCCAGGACCAGCGCACAGTTATCCTCCCGGACGCGGGAGTCCGGTCCAGCCGGCACCCAATGCATGGGGAGGGGGCCGGAGACCACCGGCCTGTCCTCCTCTTCACTGCATTCCTGGATCGCCGCGGCATCGATTTCTTCTTCCTTCATAAATGCCGCCAGCGCCTTCATCTTCTGATGATAAAGTTCCGGTTCAAAGTCACTTCCATGGCTGTGAATATTGATAGTAAGCAGTCTCATAGTTCTTTCCTCTGCGTATTGAGCAAAATCTGCCCGGTGAGCAGGCTCCCCGTTCATATTTCACTCATTTTTTCCGGGGTGCTGAATTGTTACAGGATATCGTTGATATCCGATTTCAGCACGTCCGCCTTGGGTCCGTAAATTGCCTGGATGCCGTTGTCTTTCTTCACAAGGCCCATGGCGCCCTCTGCCTTCCACGCCGGAAGTTCAGCCACCTTGGAGAGATCCTTCACTGTCACGCGGAGCCTGGTCATGCAGGCGTCCACATATTCAATGTTCTCCCGTCCGCCAAGGAGGGCGATGATACGCTCGGGCTGGCTGTTCCCACCCGCTGCGTTTCCTGCCGCGCCGGCAGCGGGGCCTGCCTCTTCCTTGCCTTCGTCATCCATGTAATTTCCCAGACGGCCCGGCGTAGCGTAGCCGAACTTTCCGATCATGAAATACGCCACAAAGTAACCGATCGCAAAGAAGACGACCACGCAGATCACAAAGTTTACCAGGTCCCCGGCAAGCCCTGCCTTCAGCGCCATGGGAACGCGGGTCAGGAACTCCAGGTTCCCGAAGGAATGAAGCCTGAGGTGGATAATGCCGGCCATGGCGAACGCGCAGCCCTGGAGAACTGCGTACACCAAGTAGAGCGGCAGTGCGCAGAACATAAACATGAACTCCAGAGGTTCCGTGACACCGGTCAGGAAGACCGCGACCGCAGTGGAGATCAGCATGGACTTGTACTTTGCCCTGTGCTCCGGCTCCACCCGGCGGTAGATCGCCAGGGCGATGCCGAGAAGAAGGCCTGTGGCGCCGATCATCTGGCCAACCTTGAAGCGGGCAGGCGTCACCGTGGTGAGGAGGTTCGTATAGGCAGCGGTATCGCCCGCGTTCTTAAAGTTGATGAGATCCGTGGTCCAAGCGAGCCAAAGCGGATCCTGTCCGAACACCTGGGTCCCGGCGCTGCTTCCCGTAAGGATCGTGTAGGTGCCTCCGAAAGAGGTATAGTTCATGGGAATGGTCAGCATGTGGTGCAGGCCGAAGGGGATCAGCAGACGCTCCAGAGTGCCGTAGATAAACGGGGCAAGAATGGGGGAGGTGGAGCTGGAGTTCGCGATCCACACACCGAAATCATTGATGCCGCCCTGGACCACCGGCCACACTACGCTTAAGATGATCGCCGTCACCGTAGAGTAGAAGATCACCACCAGGGGAACAAATCTCTTGCCGTTAAAGAAAGACAGCGCGTCCGGAAGCTTCCGGAAGTTATAATACTTATTGTATGCGTTGGCGCCCACGAAACCGGCGATAATACCTACGAACACGCCCATGTTCAGCGCGGGCCTTCCCAGGATGTCGACAAAGTAATCCTTCACCAAGATCTCTTTTCCGAGCAGCGTGTGGGTGACTGCCGTCGGATCTTTCAGCATGGCCGAGCTCACACCCAGCATGGCGCCGGTGACGACATTGATGAGACAGAAAGCAATGACTGCGGCAAAGGCGCCTCCTGCTTTCTCCTTCGCCCAGGAACCGCCGATGGCGGCAGCAAACAGGATGTGCAGGTTTCCGATGATCGCCCAGCCGATCTGGGCCATGGTATTGCCCGCCATGAGGCCGAAGCCTTCCGGGAAGCATATCGTCAGAATGTTGCCGAGACTGATCATCAGACCCGCGGCGGGCATGACCGCGATCACGGTCATGAGGGACTTGCCGAGCTTCTGCAGGAAGTCAAAGTCGATGGGGAACTTCTTTTTGGCGGAGGGTGCTGCCGCAGCTGCCTTGCCTGCCGGCTGTGCGTCCGAGGGGTCCGCTTTCTGCGCATCTCCATCCGCGGCGGCTGCCGCATCCACGCTGATCTCCGCAGTCATGATCTCTTCCCCATGGCGGATCTCTCCTGTCTTTACAGAGAAGCTTCCCTCCTCTGCTCCGTCTGTCACCAGCACCGGCGTCACCGTGTTGATGCCCTTTGACTTCAGGAAGTCCATATCCGCTGTACAGAGAAGCTGACCCGCTTTCACTCTGTCCCCCACCTTCACCTTCGGGGAGAACCCTTCTCCCCGAAGGTTCACGGTCTCAAGGCCAAAGTGGACGATCATTTCGATCCCGGCGTCAGACCGGATTCCGTATGCATGAAGGCTCTCCGGAATAGAGACGATCTCGCCGTCTATCGGGCTGTAAATGTTTCCATTCTCAGGAATCACGGCTGCGCCGTCTCCCAGCACCTTTTCCGCGAAAACCTCATCCGGCACTTCCTCCAGCGGTATCACCCTGCCATCCAGAGGGGACAGTATCAACATCCTACTCATTTCTGTTCATTTCCCTTCTCTTTTTAGTGTAATTTCAAGCTGTTCTGTCTTGTTGCCGAAAACAGAATAACACATGTTGCATTGCAATGGTTTTTCCAAATATATTTGCATATTATTCATGCAATATAATTTGTTTTGTTGCATTGTTTCTACGCATTCATTCCAGCAGAGACAGTATCAACATCCTACTCATTTCTTGCTCCTTTCTGTTCATTTCCTTTGTCTTTCCAATGGTTTTTGGAGTCAAGACCGCCGTCAAGCACAACGGCATGGATGTGGGGATGGAAGTTCATCTCACTCCCCCAGGTATGGAGAATACAGATGTACCCGATATCCGCACCAAGATACTTGCTGTCTGAGGCCAGTTCCCGCAGTGTGTCAGATGAAGCGTGATAAAGGGCATCATACAGAAGCTTCTGGTTGCTATAGATTACCGGGTTCAGTTCCTCCGGGACAGTGAAGACTACGTGGAAGTATGGCGCATCCAGTACATCTTCCCGGCGGGCGTCCACCCACTTTTCCTTTGGGAACTCCTGGCACATACCATCCTGACAGCCTTTTGATACAGGCGCGCCGCAGGAGATGAAAAATGTGCAGAATAGTGCAGCCTGTATTTAATAGTATACTCGTTTTACGATCTTCTTAAAACGGAGAAATGTTGTATAAAGCCTTAATTTACGGGCTTTTTGTATTCTGGCGCCCGTGGGAGCGGTATTCCCTCGGGGACATTCCGTATTTGCGGCGGAAGCGCCGGATAAAATAAGAGAAGTTGTCGAACCCGCACAGGGAGGCGATGGCACCGACAGAGTCCGGGCGCTCCCTGAGCAGATAGGACGCGTATCTGAGCCGGTAATCCGACAGGTATTCGCCGAAAGTGAATCCCGTCTCGCGGCGGAAGACCCGCATGAAGTGAGCGTCGCTGTAGTCAATAAGACTTGCGGCGTCGCTTACCGTGATCGGCTCCGAAAAGTGATTCTGGACGTAGAGCAGGACCTGCTTGATGGCGTCCTCGTAGGGGGACGGCGGTAAGCTTTCCTCGCGGATCCGATGGGTGTAGAGCGCAAAGAAAAAACGAAACAGGCTGCTGCGCACCAAAAGAGAATAGCCGTCAGGCCTCTTGCTGCAGGCATCGTCAGCCGCGTCAAGGGCAGCGGATACCTCGGCGTGCATCGCGGTGTCCGCGTAGATCGGGCGGGGGAAGCGCAGGGTCCCCATCTGCAGAGGGGTCAGAATATTGCGCCTTGCCCAGTCGTTTTCAACCTGATTGTCCAAAAGGGAGAGGGGGAATATGATATTCTCGTACTCCATCCGCACGCCGGGGTCGCCGTCGATGGCGTGGAGTTCACCGGGGAGGATGGGCATGATGGAACCGGCCATGACGGGATATTTGCGGGAAGAGGCGGTCACTGTGCCGCGCCCTTTTTTGACATAGATGATCTCCATCTGGTCGTGCCAGTGCAGATCCACCGGGGCAAAGTCCTGGGGGATGGTACACAGGTAAGTGTTGTAGGCGAAACCCGGCTGCTCATGCAGCAGGGTCTCTCTGTATTGTGAGTATTCCTCGAGATTCATAAAAACGGAACCCTTCTTTGTGCCCTTCTTTGTGCTGAATTAATTAATATCATTATTATACTATTATTTGCCATTATTCTGCAAGATTATCACACATATAAATCATTATAATAAATGGAACCATTGTAAGCAGCGGAGATCTTCCGCAGGAGGCAGTAATGAATACATTAAAACTCAGAGATTACACTGGAAAAGCACTTAGCGAGTGCACGATTCTGGAACTTTACAACGCGGCGCTGGCCCTGACGCAGGACGCCTGCAGGAACAGGGGATACAACAGCGGAAAGAAGAAAGTTTACTATATTTCGGCAGAATTCCTGATCGGTAAACTTCTTTCCAACAACCTGATCAACCTCGGCATCTACGATGATGTGAAAGAGGAACTGGCTGAGGCTGGGAAAGACATTACGGAGCTGGAGGAATTTGAATACGAGCCCTCCCTCGGAAACGGCGGCCTTGGCAGACTTGCAGCTTGCTTCATCGACAGCCTTGCGACACTGGGCCTTCCCGCTGACGGCGTAGGCCTGGCCTACCACTGCGGTCTGTTCAAACAGTCCTTCGAGGACCGCAAGCAGCACACGATACCTGACTACTGGCGCAAGTGGGGCATGACCAACTGGATGAAGCGCACCGACAAGCACTATAAGGTGCAGTGCGGCGATCTGGAGCTTCTTTCCACCATGTATGAGATCGATGTCACAGGTTACGGAAGCAAGTGCGGACGTCTTCGTCTCTTTGACCTGGACACGGTCAATGAGGGACTGATCGGCTCGGGTATCGATTTTGACAAAAAAGAGATCGAGAAAAACCTGACCCTCTTCCTGTATCCCGATGACAGCGATGAGGACGGAAAGCTTCTCCGCGTCTATCAGGAGTATTTCATGGTCAGCAATGCCGCCCAGCTGATCCTCGACGAGTGCGTGGAGCGCGGCAGCAACCTGCATGACCTTGCCGACTACGCGGCGATCCAGATCAACGATACGCACCCTTCTCTGGTCATTCCGGAACTGGTGCGCCTTCTGACCGAAAAGGGCATTGAGGAGAAAGAAGCATATCAGATTGTGACTGATGTCTGTGCTTACACGAACCACACGATTCTTGCTGAGGCACTGGAGACATGGCCCAAGCACTTCTTCAAGGCTGTCGTGCCGCACCTTATGCCGATCATCAAGAGGATGAATGACGCTGTTAAGGCAAAATATGAAGAACCTTCCGTTCAGATCATCGACGAGTACGGCAACGTGCATATGGCCCACATGGATATTCACTACAGCCACTCCGTGAACGGCGTCGCGAGACTTCACACTGACATTCTCAAGGAGACAGAGCTCAACGATTTCTACAAGCTCTATCCCGAGAAGTTCAACAACAAGACCAACGGCATCACTTTCCGCAGATGGGTTATCGAGTGCAACCCTGAGCTGACAGAGCTGATCACCGAGAAGATCGGCGAGGGCTGGAAGACGGACGCCAGACAGCTTGAGCAGCTTATTCCTTACGCGGAGGATGAGACTTTCCTGCAGTGCATCCTGAACAGGAAGAACACGAACAAACACAAGTTCTCCGCATGGCTTGAAAAATATCAGGGCGACAAGGTTGACCCCGAGTCCGTCTATGACGTGCAGATCAAGCGCCTGCACGAGTACAAGAGACAGCAGCTCAACCTCCTGTGGGCCATCGACCGTTACCTGCACATCAAGGACGGTTACAGGCCGAGAAGACCGATCACGGTATTTTTTGGCGCAAAGGCAGCTCCTGCCTATGTGATTGCCAAGGATATAATCCATGCGATCCTCGCCTTCAGCAGCATCGTGAACAACGACCCTGAAGTGAGTCCTTACCTCAAGGTCGTCATGCTTCGCAACTACAACGTGTCCATGGCGGAGAAACTGATCCCCGCATCGGACATTTCCGAGCAGATCTCACTGGCCTCCAAGGAAGCCAGCGGGACCGGCAATATGAAGTTCATGCTCAACGGCGCTGTGACGCTGGGAACCATGGACGGAGCGAACGTCGAGATCGCGGAACTTGTCGGGGAAGACAATATTTTCACCTTCGGACAGTCCTCCGAGGAGGTCATCGAGCACTATCAGAACGCGGATTACGTCGCAAAGAACTGGTATAAGAAGGACAAGAGACTTGCCGCGGCTGTGGACTTCCTGGTCAGTGAAGAGATGCTCGAAGCCGGCGACAGGAAGCTTCTCAAGCAGCTCTATGACGAGCTGCTGGGCAAAGACTGGTTCATGACATTCCCTGACTTCGAGAGTTACTGCAAGACCAAGGACAAGGCTCTGGCAGCTTATGAGGACAGAATGGGCTGGGCGAAGAAGATGGCAGTCAATATCGCCAAGGCGGGCTACTTCTCCTCCGACAGAACGATCGACCAGTACAACAATGATATCTGGCATTTGGAGAAAGACTGCTGACCGCAGGGAACAGAATATCGTGCAGAGAAAACCCCCGGAGATCCGATTTCCGGGGGTTTTAACTTGCCCCATTAAGGCCTCTCTGCAATAATAAAAGTGGACCTTTTTCTCAAAGCTTTCCGCGTCCGTTGCCATGTTCATGAAGGACAGTTCAAAGTGAATTGAGCTGTCAAAAGAGTTCAGGAAGGCACACCACTCTTCGAAGATTGCGGTCTTGTCCTCCTGCTGTGCCAGCTGGTAATTGATACCCTGATACTGAATAGTCAGGGTATAGTAGTAATCTGTTACCCTGCAGATACCGTCCGGAAACATGCGCTGAAACGGAATCGAATCCTGGGCGCTGCGGGGGATTCCGTCATCGCTTCTCGCTTTCCTGATAATCTGCAGAATCTCTTTTTCCTGTGCCTTACTCAAGTTTTTGGGTAGATTCAGCTCTCTTTTTCCCGTTTTTCGGAACGGATTTCTCATCGTAAACAAGGGCATTTACCTCCTTTCAAGATTTTTTCGTAACACCGGATGCGGACTGCAAAACATGCTCGATCTCCCCCTCAACCTCTGCCTGACGGATCAGTGCTGCGTAATAGTTATTGGTGCGGTAGGGACGAACTTTAGGCCTTACCAATTTGGCCTCGATAAACTGCTTTGCAATCTTCTCAAGCGGCTGCCCGTCCTTTTCATACATTCCGAGAAAGAAGAACGGCAGCATGATGACCATCATGCAAATGACCGCCATGCTGGTCGTACCGAGTGTTTTGAGCAAAAAGAAAGACGGGACACCGATCAGTGCTCCCGCCCCAAAGCAGATAAGCTGACGTTTTGTCAGGTTAAAAAGAATTTTTGATTTGACCCTCGTTAAATCCCGAGGGACAGGAATATAAGCTGCCATGAAACGAACCTCCCTCCTCAGTGCGCCGCGAAAACGCTCTTTGCAATCGAGCCTGTCTTGAATAAGGTAAAGCACAATAAAACCGTATACCCGACAACGCCCCAGATGGAGCCAACGATGTCACTTGAGATTGTGATTCCCTGAATCAACACTGCGTAGATACCGACACAAATCATGATAAGAAAACCCTGAAAGCCAAGAGCAAGCATGGATTTGAGATAATTCTGCCCCGCCGCGCTCTGCTCGCGATTCCCAAAGGTCGAGAACGGAATCGGTGCCATACTGGTCATCAGGTAGATTTCAATCATTCGACCGTAGACAATCACAAAAATCACAACGCTAAGCGCCTGAATTGTAAACTGCAGGACCAGGCTCTGCAGATACAGGGCAAAAAGTTCCCCGATATCCATCCCTTCCAGGGTATGCCGCATGGTCTCTAAGGCGCTTCCATTCACCGCCGTACTGCCGGCAATCAGACCGCCTGCACTGTTAATGACATGCTGTGCCACATCAAAGACCGCCATCACGATATTGAAGGTATTGCTGATGAGCGTGACTGCCACAAAGGTCTTGAAAATCCATTTGAAGAAAATCCACGTCTCAAAGTTTGCAAGGTTATTGTGGTCAATAATCATCTGAATCAGTTCGCAGCAGGCAATGAAGGTGAGAATCAGACCTGCAATCGGAAGTATGACTGACTCGGAAATATTCCGTATCAGGGAGAAGATCCCCGGCGAAAAGTTCGCCGGGGTAGTCCCCACCTGTGTTGCAATATCGCCAACCTGCGTGTTTACCGAATCAAAGAGTCCCGACAGCTGGATCATGATGCCGTTGACAAGAATCCCCTTCATCCATGTGCCAATCTGCTGGAGTACGTCTTCCAATTCCTAACACTCCTTTCTCAACCGAAAAGACCGGCAAGCTGGGGCACCAGCGTGATACCGATGAGCGCGACACCACCGCCCGCCATCAGCTGTTTCATACCCAAATAGGTGTAGGAAAACGGCTCGATGGCGGGCGGCGGCGTGTCAAGAAATATCTATGGAGTTTTTAAGAACCGCCCCGGCGGGGGCAGGTCAGGCCGTGACCTGCTCCACCTCCGGGATGGGTTTGAGATTGAAATGAATTTCGATAGAAATGTGTCTTGTCTTTTCGCTGTCTATGCTCTCATGGACAACGATTTCTTTAATCAGGCGGTTAAGGGTGGCGGCGTCCAGTTCCGTGATGTCGGCGTATTCCTGAATGGCTTCTACCCACTGGCGGGCGTCACACGCAAGCCGGATTTCATCGGCCAGCTTCTTCCGGCCTTCCTCAACCTTTGCTTTCAACTCGGCCTGTTCCGCCTGCGTCTTTTCCATCAGCAGATTGAAGTTCGCTTCGCTGATACGCCCGGCAACCATATCCTCATACAGCCGCAGCACCATCTTTTCCAGAACGTCAATCCGTTCCTCGTCTTTGGTTAGGGAACGCTCCAACGCTTCCCGCTGGCCTTTCTGCTCGGCTTCGCAGGTGTCGGTCAGCTTCCCGGCAACGGCTTCCCCGTCCATCAGGGCGGCTCTGGCGCACTCCCGGATTTTGTTCAGCACAAGGCTGTAAAGGGTGTCGTACTCAACCCGGTGCTGGGTACAGTGCTGTTTCCCGTAGGCGTTGTAGGTCTTACAGGAATAAATCTGCTTCGGGTGCTTGTCGTTGGTGTAGCGGATCGTCAGCGACTTCCCGCACTCGCCGCACTTGATAAGCCCCGCAAACAGGCTGATTTCCCCGGTCTGGCGGGGGCGCTGCCGGGATTTCAGCTTGCGCTGCACGATGTCAAAGGTCTTGCGGTCAACAAGCGGCTCATGCTGGTTCTCCACTACAATCCAGTCCTCCGGCTTCTTCTCCCCGATGGTGCCGATTTTGAAGCGGTATTCCTTCTTCTGGGAAGCGATAGCGCCGGTGTAGACGGGGTTCATCAGGATGTCCTTAATCACGGAGAAGTCCCACATATACCGCCCGTTGACCGGGTCTTTCTTTTCCCACTTGGTTGACACGTTCCGAAAGCCCCGCACCCGGTTCCAGTAGGTCGGGCATGGGATTTTTTCTTCTTCCAGCCTGCGCCGGATGTAGTTGGGGCCGTGTCCTTCCAGCGCCCACGCAAACAGACGCCGGACAATGGGAGCCGTTTCCTCATCAATCAGCAGATGGTTTTTGTCCTCCGGGTCTTTCCGATACCCGAAAGGGGCAAGGCAGCCGGTAAACTGGCCTTTCTGCGCTTTCAGCAGATAAGAGGAATGAACCTTCTTGGAAATGTCCTTGCTGTACATCTCGTTGAGGATGTTCTTGAACGGCGCTATGTCGTTGTTGTCCCGCATGGTGTCGATACCGTCATTCATGGCGATATACCTCACGCCGTTGCGGGGGAAGAAATCTTCAATCAGGAAGCCGGTCTGCAAGTAATTCCTACCCAGTCTGGACAGGTCTTTCGTGACCACAAGGTTTATCTGCCTGCGCTCGATGGCTTTCAACATCCGTTTCAGGTCGGGGCGCTCCATGTTCAGCCCCGTGTAGCCATCATCCTGATAGACTGCAACAACCTCCCATCCCTGCTTTTCGCAGTAGGTTTCCAGCATAGCCCGCTGGTTTGCGATACTGGCGCTCTCCCCGTCAAGGTCATCGTCCTTGGAAAGCCTGCAATAGATAGCCGCCCGGAAGCTGCTTGCCAGTACCATGTCCATGCCTGCATATTCAAATCCGTTCATCATAACCGTTACCCGCACAATCCAGACGGAACACGGTCACTCTGAACCTTGTCTTTATTATATCCTAAATCTTGCTTTTTCGCAAGATATTCTTTATCCTCTCTCTGGCTGTATTTCTGTGCAATCAGGCTCACGAAAACGTCCGTAGCGTCCAGTTCGCCGTCAAATACCGTTGTGACATGGATTTCAGTTTTGCTTTTTGCCATAGGCAGTTACCTCCATAAATGAAATAAGCCAGACAGGAGAAGGTCGGCAACGAAGTCCGGCAACGGGCTTCAAAAAACCTCGAAAACAATCTCTGTCTGGCGGTTTGGTTATTTATTACTTTTTCTTTTATTTTTCTGTTGCTTTGGTTGTCAGAGGGGAGAAAAGCCCGCAGTTACGGGCTTTTTCCCGGCAACCGGCCCGGCAACGGGATAGCAACGGGGTCGGCAACCGGCTGTGATTTCCCCGGATTTTTCAGAAGGGAAGCTCCATCTGCTCCGTGACTTCCACAAATCCGTCCGGCGTTTTTTCACGCCCGTTGTCAGCGCCCGTTGCCGGGGCTTCCCGTTCCCAGCCCTTCTGCCTGCCGTACCCTTCAAATATCCGGGGATTGGAGAAATACTTCCATCCCGTGATACCGTGGTTCATGATGTCGTTGACTTCCCGGATTTCCCATTGTTTCGGCTCGTCAAAGGGGCGGTTCAGGGCTTCCCTGAAAAGCTGCTTGGAGCATACGGCGCTGCCGGTGTAGCGGTCAAGGTACGCCTGTATCATCCCGGCCTTGGTGTCCTCCGGCATAAAATCCCGCTGGTGTTCTTTGAGGTACTGTATCATTTCGGGGGTAAAAGACAGCTTAAAATCGCCGCTTTTGTAGGTTGTCATGGCTTCCGCCCATACCTGTTCGATATAGGCTCTGGAAGCGGCTTCATCGTCCAAAATGTGTACCTCGGCCCGTTCGGGGTAGACCATGACCGGCAGGAAGCGCCGGTTCCCGGAACGGTCAAGGGGCAGGAAGTCCAGCGCATTGGAAGTGCCGCCGAACACGCATTGCCGCAGCCTGTCCTCCGGGTGGGTTTCGTAGGGGATTTTATAGACCTCCTTCTGGCGGCTTAAAAATGACTTGATTTCCTCTATGCTCTTGGCGTTGGCGGTGGCAATCATCTCCGACATTTCGATAATCCAGTGGCCTTGCAGCTTGCGGTACACGTTATCATCGTCCAGCTTCCGCAAATCATCGGAAAACCACTCGTCTTTTACGGCCAGCAACCGGAAGAAGGTGGACTTCCCGGCTCCCTGACCGCCCACCAGACAAAGCATGACCTCAAATTTACAGCCGGGGCAGAACGCCCGGTGGATGGCTCCCAGCAGGAACAGCCGCAGCGATTGGAAGGTGTAGTTGTCCGTGTCGGCTCCCAGAAAGTGCCGCAGGCAATAGCGGATACGCTCTTTCCCGTCCCATACAAGGCCGCTTAGGTAGTCCCGGATGGGGTGGTAGCTGTTGGCGTCTGCCGCAAGGTCGGCGGCGTCCGCTATCTTTTTCTCGCTGGTCAGGCCGTAGGTCTTTTCCAGATACAGCCGGATATATTTCATGTCCGTGTCGGTCATGGCCTTGCTGCCGGTTCTGCGTTTCCTGCCAATGGGCTTTAGAAGGTCAATGCGCTCGGTCAGGAGATTTTTCGCAACCGCCCCGGAAAGTTCGGGGTCATACTGGAATACGGTCAGGCAGTTTTGAATACTGTTCCGCACGCCGCCTTTCTCGGTGCTTTCCAGCATGGCCTTTACTTCCTCAACGTTCCGGGGTGGCGGGGCTTCTTGTATGGTCTGTTCTACGGCCTGCTGCAGTTCGGGCGGCAAGGTCTGCCATTCTCCGCTCAAGGTTCCTCACTTCCTTTCCGTAGCTGGCAATCAGGGCAGCCCGTTCCCCTATGTCGGAGAACAGCAGCACATCCAGCAGATATTCCACATGGGATTGTTTCTGCAAGGCTTCCACGAAAAGCGGGTGCCATTCTTCCTCCGGCGTCTTTGGGGCATAGTCCCGCTTCCAGCGGCGCAGCAGATTGTGATAGTCGGACAGTACCCGGAAACAGTGGCGCTCCATGCGCTTAAATTGCTGCTCCGGGGTTTCCTGTCGGGGTCTTGGCTTCGGGCGGCTCCTGCCGGATGGCTCCCTGTCCTCATAGGAGATGGAGAAATCCTGCGCCAGCATGATGGCGGCTTCCTTGGGGCTTACATTTTCCAGACGGGAAATAAAATCAATCACATCCCCGTCTGCCTGACAGCCGAAGCAATGGAAGCGCCGGTCAACCTTCATGCTGGGGTTTTTATCGTCATGGAAGGGGCAGACACACATCCCGTTTCTTCCTACCCGGATACCGTAATGCTCGGCGGCCTGCCGGGTGGTAACAGACTGCTTCACGGCTTCAAATACATTCAATAGGCAAATCCTCCTGAAAATAAGAAAAGCGCCTGTCATTCTCACGGGGAAAATGGCAAGCGCCTAATTGGTTAAAGTTCCATATCCTGTTTTTGCTGGCGGCGGGGCTGCTGGCGTTTCTCTGCCTGTTCCTCCCGGATACGCTGCTCCCGGCCTTTGACCGCCTGCTGGATGGACGGTTTCTTTCCCGGCTCTGCGGTCTGGCGGTACTGCTCGGATGGCAAAACCTGATTGAGCCAGTGGCGCACATCCCGCAAAATCTTTACATCCTCCTGTACGGCAGTCAGCGCTTCCGTCTTGGAAGCGATATTCTCTGAAAGCTGTGCCTGTTCCCCGGTCAGCTTCTTTGTGCTGTACTTCGCCCCGTCAAGGTGAACCTTGAAATACCGCAGGGCAGCGTTGTAGGCGTCCAGTTCCTCCTTATGGTCGGCGGCATATTTCTCCTTGGGTTTCTTCCAGCGGATAGCGGCATATTTCGCATGAACCGGCTTGTTTGCTTCAAAGTTCCCGATATGGAAAAGCAGCCGGTCAATCTCTTTCACACGTTTCTCCATCGGCTTGATTTCCTCACGGATGGAAACGGCCTGTGCGCTGGCTTCATCCAGATAGGCGTCAAGGCTCTCTACGGTGGAAATCTCTTTCTGCCGCAGGAAGTCAAGGGCTTCCATGACCTTGTTGAAATCTCCAACAGTGCCTTTCAGCTTCCCCTTGGAAGTCCAGCCGGTACGTTCCTCGCTCCGTTTATCCAGATACCGGGAAAGCAGTTCGGGGATGGTCGGCTCCTTTGCCTGTTCCAGTGCTTCCAGCAGCGCCGCCTTTTTCTCTTTCAGGCCGGACAGCCAGCCCTTTAAGCTGCGTACCATCTGCCGGATAGACTGCATAAGGGAATTTGCGGCTTTGATGTCCCGGTTCAGGTTGCCGATGTTGGTCTGTATGCCTTTCTTCTCCAACTGGCTGACCGCTGGCCCCATGTGGACGGTGGGGATTTTATCAATCCCCTGTCGGGCATAGGAGCGAAGGTCAAGGCGCTCTGGGCTGCCGATGGCTTCCAGATAACGGTTCGCCGTGTCAGCCCAGCCCTGCCGCCATATCTCGGCGTACTTCTGGTCGTTCCAGTCCACGGTGTCCTCCTTGTGGCTTTTCCATCTGCCGGACGCAAGCCGGATACGCTCGCCGTTCTCGTCAAGGTCGTAGACCTTCCGGCTTTTAGGGAGCCATTTCCCGGTTTCGTCCATTGCCCGCATGGTAAGAAGGATGTGGGCGTGGGGATTGCCGTCCCCCTTGTCATGGATGGCAAAGTCGGCAATCATGCCTTTGGAAACAAAAAACTCCCGGCAGTAATCCCGGATAAGGTCGGCGTACTGTTCCGGGGGGAGTTCCCTCGGTATGGCAAGCACGAACCTTCGGGCAAGCTGGGAGTTCCATTGCTTTTCAATCGCTTCGGCGGCGTTCCACAAGGTATTCCGGTCTGCATACTCCGGCGGGGCGTGGGGCGGCAGCATGATTTCGGTGTGGACGATTTCGCTTTTATGGGAATAGTATTTCTGTTTTTGGTCGTATTCGGAAAACAGCCGTTCCCCGCTCTGGTAGGCAGCAGACGCAACGGCTGACTGGCGCTTGCTGCGCTGGATAACTTTCACATCAAAGTGCGGGCATGGCAAGTAGTGTCCTCCTTTCTCCCGGTGTCCGGGCATAAAAAGAGCAGGGAACCTGTTTCAAGATTTCCTGCTCGGTGGTACCGCCGGTGGGCGGCTGGTATTCAGTTTTGAAAATTCGGGTCAGGGTGGCCCGAAGATATTATCTGACAGATTATTAGAGTTCCTTTCTCATGCAAATTGAATCAGGCATATCTTTGTATTGTCCATAATTCGGAATGACTTTATAGCCAATCTTTCTATACAACGCCATTGCGGCAACAAGTGGCTCGCCGGATTCTAAAATCAGATAATGATACCCTTGTTTTCTTGCGGCATTTTCTAACAATTCCATTAGGGTATTAGAAATTCCTTTACCTCGATATTCTTGTTTGATAAAGACACGTTTTACTTCTGCACATTCATCATCATACTTTTTGAAGCTGGCACTTCCAACAGGAATGTCATCATCATATGCGATTATTACATCGTGAATATCATCGAGCTGATTATAGGGAATATATTCGGCTCTGTTTTCTTCCCCTCCTACAAGTTCGTTTAGGAAATCATCTAAACCATGGCATAATTCAATAAAGTCCTTATTATTTCCATCCGTGTATTCAAATCTCATTTCTTTATTTCTCCATTCCACTATCTGTACGGTTTTCAAGTTACCGCTATTATACTATGAGATGTTACTTTTTGGAATAGATGAATTGTAAACTTGCTGGACGGGAACAGCTTGCGGCGCAAGGTGTTTCCGGGCGGCAAGTCCACAAAGGGGTAGCTGGCGGCAGCCAGCGCAGGGGAAGTGTAGCTTCCCCTGTGATGATTGGCAGGAGCCGGAACGCTGCGGGCAATCATCCGCTTTCCGCAGGAAGCCCCCGGCAGGGCGCAACACACTACCTTCAGGTGGTGTATAGTTGCGCCCTCTTTCAGAGGGGCAGTCCACGGGCTGCGGCTCTGGAAGCGATTATGACCGTTCCCGGTCTGCCTCCTCTCCCTGAAAATTGCCGTTTCCGGCAAATACTTTTTCCATAAGCTGACGGGTGTTGTCCTGACGGAACAGCAGCGCCAAAAACAAGCTGACCTGTTTATCCGTGATGGCCTCCGGGTGGGGAAGGTAGCTTTCCAGCATGGCGGCTCTGGTGCAAAGCCGGTGCGTCCGTTCCTTCCGTGTCAACGTCTTTATCTGGTGTTCCAATATCTTTTCTTCATGCTGCGCCCTCCGCAGCTTCTTTTCCGTTTTCTCTATCTCCTGATTGAGTGCTTCCAGCTTTGCATTCATAAGCGGCTGTCCTCCTTCCCCGGAATGAGTATATATATCTTGTTGGGTTCCCCGAAGCCCTGACGCACTCGCAGTATCAGTCCGGCGTCCTCCAATTCATTCAGGGAACGCTTCACAGTCATGGTGCTGCGGGCAAGTGCCGCCGCCAGTTCCACGATGGGGAAATGGATAAATAAAATCCCGTTGGCGTCCTCTATGCCGGACAAGAAAACAATATCCAACATCCGGGCGTACATGACCTTGGCGGTGCTGCTGATCGGGAGCCGCAGCATGGCTCTCGGCAGCGGCATACAGGGCGGCAGGGTGGTGTCTGCGGTCATAAATTCAACTTCCATTCAATCGGTGTCCTCCTTTACTTTTCGTTTTGAGCGTTTGGAAAGATAATGGGGGCAGTCCACAATGACCGCCCGGAAACTCTGCTTGCAAGTACGCTGGCATTTCCGGCAAAGGTCGTTGTACGTTACCCGCCCCCGTTCATTGAGGAAGAAAGACAGTTCCAGCTTCCTCTTTTTCGGCATTCTCGGCATGGTGCCTCCTTAAACAAAAATACGCCCATTTCAGCCGTAACAGCCGCAATAGACGGATAACAAGATTTTAGTGTCGTGTTTCGGGGCGATTTTCAAGGGAAAAGCGGCCATAGAGCCGCCCGGAAATCCCCCGTAGTATTACGGATAGGGTAGACTATGCCCTATCAGGTTGTTGTGTTTCGGTATCAATTCGGTGTTCATTTTCGCCGGTTCTCCCTGATGTCGTTCCTGCCCCTGGCTCTCACAACGGCGTTTCGCTCCCTTTGGTACGCTCGTTGCGGTCAGGGTTCCTCCATTTCCCTGCCGCAAGTCGTTGCGCTACATCGCCGGGGAGCATATCCCATACAGGCCGGTCATTCGATTGGAATAATCCATCGATGAACTACCTGTATGATAGCCCATTTTTGTTCCCTGTGCCGTATGTCCACAAAGTAGGATTTCGGGGCGAAAAACGGAAATTTCCACGATTGCGGAAAGTATGGTATAATCCGGTTAGCGGCAGGAAAACAGCCGCCGGGAAGGAGTGAACGCCCTATGCTGAGAGCGACTACCATACAGGAGCGCCTTTGGGAGTTACGCAAGGATAAAGGCTTAAATCTGGAAGAATTATCAAAGCTGACCGGCATTTCAAAGTCAGCCCTCGCCAGCTATGAAGCCAACGACTATAAGGAAATCAACCACGGCAACCTTGTCACGCTGGCAGACTTCTATCAGGTGTCCGTTGATTATCTGCTGTGCCGGACAGAAAATAGAGAGCAGGCCAACACGCCTTTGATGGAATTGCATTTGACGGATGAAATGGTGGCGCTGCTGAAAAGCGGCCGTATCAACAACCGGCTCCTGTGTGAGATTGCTACCAATGATAAATTTGAACAGCTTATGACTGATACGGAGATATACATAGACGGCCATGCAACCTCTACCTTCCGTACCCTTTATGAATCTTTGGAAGAACAGCGGCAGATTATCGTCCAGAAATACAAGCAGGCAGATAAGGATTTCTATTCAAAGACCATCCTTGCCGCAGAGGTAAAGGAAGAAAATTTCTTCTGTCATGTGACACACAAAACATGGGACGCCATTCTACACGACATACGGAAAGCCCATGAGCATGACATTGACAGCACGCCGGATTATTCCCTTGCAAAGAAGATGGCTCTGGAAATCCGAAAGGCTATTCAATCTTCCGGGGATTATCTCGGAAAGGTGTGGGCGGTCATTTTCAATATGCTCGGCATTGACTTTTACAAGCTGCCGCCGGATGAACAGAAGATATTGAAAAAGATACTGTCAAAATCCCCGAACATCAAAAACAGCCCCTTCAATTTCCGGCGCAAGAAAAAATAAAAACAGCCGTTGTGGGAATGAGTGTTCCTGCAACGGCAGCGTTTTTTATTCGCCGGTATAAATCAACATAAATAGCAGCGCCAATGGAAATATCAAATGATAACTTGTCAATAGTGCTAAAAAGCCAAAATACGGAAATGCGCTCGTCAATTCTACCATACAAAAAGCTGCTCCCATGATAAACAACGATACCGGGGAAAGCTGGGCAGGGGCTTTGACATTTTCGGTTTCCTCACATCCATTATTGTTTTTTTCAGCGTTGCTTTGTCTTGTCTTGATGATAAGCCGGATTCCAGCCCCCAAAAGGACGATACCGCCTATTGCCGCCGCCCCATACACATACAGCGGATACGCATTGACGATTTTCGTAAGAAATTTTGATACCCATGTAGCAATTCCGTAGTAAATGGCAAGGCCCATTATCAAATTTGCTGTTCCAATGCCACAAATAAAAAACCAAATATGGCGCTTCTTTTTTACCATAGCTTGAAGCAACATCTGCTGTGCAATAGCAGATGGATTCAAACTGTCAAAAAAACTTGCTGTTAATGTAGTACCCAATAAAAACCACATATTCTTTCACTCCTTAAATACAAATAGGCCTGCGTTTTGTGTAACGCAGGCCTACTACACAATATCTATGCCCCGGCGGGCTAATAATAACATTTGATTGCTTATTTATGCTGTTTAACTAACTCAATCGCTTCTTTTCCAGATATATGTTCAGGGGTCATTTCCAACATACATAACGGATTCCATTCCCGTTCAATCGCTTTGTTACGATTTTCTTCTGTATCATCAGGCGCATATTTAACTGCCAATTTTTCAATGGCTTCTCTTTTTTCTGCTTCATCGTGAAGAATGCGAATCGTTCCGAAAACAATGACACTTCTAAAATAAGTTGTGTATTCATCCGGTACTATTTGGTCTTTGTCAATTACGCAAAAAGAGGCTTTCGGATTTTTGACAATAGAGTCTAATTTGTGTCCGGCTTTGGCACCATGGAAATAAATTTTATGCCCATCATATACATAGCTAAGCGGAACCGCATAGGGATAATCATCATCACCTGATACAGCTAAAACTCCAGATGTTCCCTGATACAATACTTTTTGGGTATCTTCTTTTGAAAGAAGTTGCCTTTTCAGGCGCATTTCTCTAAACATAACAAATCTTCCCTGTGTATTTACTCTGACAAAACAGAGTTGCTTATGATTTTAACAAGTCCTGCTTCCGAACAGGGTAAGCACATAGACAAAAAAATAAGTGTTAACCTCGTATCTCCATAGGCCTATCGATACGAAATCAGCGCTAAATGCTTCCCCGGCAGCAAGCAAAACATTGTATGATTTTCTCTTAGTATAACATCCTATCCCCCAAAAGTCAATCATGTTTCGGTTCGTCTTGCTCCAACTCAATCACATCCAAAATTCCACAATTCAGGGCTTCGCAGATACGAACCAGCGTTTCCATGCTGATGTTTTTGCCTTTACCCATGTTGGCAATCATATTTGTGGTAAGACCGGCGGCAATCCGCAAGTCCTCTTTCCTCATATTGCGCTCAACCAGCGTATGCCAGAGAGGTTTATAGCTTATGTGCATTTATCCTCCTGCCTTTCTCCCGGTTACGGGGTTCCTGCTCCTATTATATCAAAGTTCTTGCTATTCCACAAACATTTCTTGACACAACCGCCGGTTCCGTCTGGATTGTGCTTTTCCTTTCTTTTCTTGATTACATCTACTTAGCCATAAGCTGCTTCATGCCCTGGCTTTTCGCGCCCGGATTGTCGTTGCCGTAGCCCTCCATGAGGTTAATCACGCCCCAGATACCAAGGCCAGCTCCAAGAGCGATAACAAGGGTCTGCAAAACGCCTACTGCCGAATTAAAAAATGCCATAAAGTTCTCCTTTCTTGCCGCGTGTGCGGCTGCCCGAAAAAGGGCATAAAAAACGGCGGCCAGTTTTGGTAACTGCCGCGGTCATAAGCCCGCCGGGGTTCGGCGGGTTCCCCACGCCGCCTAAATGTCTGCGGCGCGGCGGTATTCAGTTGTAAGGGCTGCGGCTTCTGCCGCTGTGTGCTGCGCCGGGGGAGTGGGGGCGCGTATCATGTAGCCTGTGTTTACGTTTCTGATTGTGATACCTCCTTTAAGTTTTTTTGCTCTTATGAATGAAAGAAAGAGAGGGTGCGGTTTTCGTCGTAGCAGTCGGCATTGTGGGAATGTGTATAACTGCCTTGCTTATGGAGTTGTGGGAAACGCTGTTTGCAGGACGTGGGAAAGCTGCCCTTTGCTTTTCCATGTGCTGTGAACGGCGTTTTCCATGACGGAATAGGCAGTTATGCACATTTCCATAATGCAAAGGTCTTTTCCCTGTCCTTTTCTTTTACGCTTCTGTATCTTCCGGCAAGTCTGCCGCGTCAATCTCGTAATAGTCAAAGACTTCATCGGGCTTGACGATAGCGGGGCGGCGGCGCAAGTGCTTCTCCATGTCAAAGGCGTTCTTCGGGTCTGCATCGGACAGGTACTTGTATTTCGGGTGCTTCGTTATGTCGAATTTGTCCGAAAAGAACGGGCGCACCCCGCGTAGCTGCAAGATACATTTCCCTCCGTCCATGACCGCGATTTCGTCCTGTGTCATAAGCTCCTTTCCCAATTTCTGATAGTTCAGCCCATGCGAAAGCTCCCGCCCTCTGGTTTCGGAAGTGTTGAAGCTGTCGATTGTTTCCTTGCCTAAAATTTCCGATATTTCTTTGAGCGTCGTTTTCTCCTTGCCGCCCAAGAAAAGCGTGGTGTCGCAGTTGCCGACTATGGTATCGGCGTTGTCCTTGTAAATGGCTTTTAGCTGTGACTGGCTCTGCAAGATGATTGACGCGGATATTTCCCGGCTCCTTATGGTGGCTATGAGCTTTTCAAACTTCGGTATCTGCCCGATATTCGCAAATTCATCAAGTAAGCACCGTACATGGACGGGAAGCCGCCCGCCGTACACATCATCTGCCTTGTCGCACAAGAGGTTGAATAGCTGTGTGTAGAGGATACTCACGACAAAGTTAAAGGTATCGTCGGTGTCACTGATAATGACGAAAAGGGCGGTCTTTCTGTCGCCTATGGTGTCAAGCTCCATTTCGTCGGTTTCCATAAGCTCGCGCAGCTCCTTAATGTCGAATGGGGCTAACCTCGCGCCGCATGAGATAAGTATGCTTTTTGCTGTCTTGCCCGCCGCAAGTTTGTATTTTTTGTACTGCTTGACCGCGAAATGCTCCGGGTCTTTTTCTTCCAGACGTTCAAACATGAGGTCAACCGGGTTCTGGAAGTCCTCGTCGTCCTCGCGGGCTTCCGACGCATTTATCATTTCAAGCAGCGTCGTGAAGTTCTTTTCCTCGTCCGGGGCTTCGTACCAGATATAGCCGATTAGCGCGGTGTAGTAGAGCTTTTCCGCTTTCACCCAAAAATCCTCGCCGGATTTCTCCCCGTCGCCTTTGGTGTTGGCGATAATGGTATTGACTAACTTCAAAATATCCTTTTCGCTCCGCAGATAGGCAAAGGGATTGTATTTCATGGATTTCTTGAAGTTAATCGTATTCAGCACTTTTATCCGATAGCCGCCCCGCTGTAAGAGCTTCCCGCACTCGATTAAGACGGTGCCTTTCGGGTCTGTGACAACATAGCTGCTGTGCATTTGCATGAGCGACGGTTTGACAAAAAACCTTGTCTTGCCGCTGCCGGAACCGCCGATTACAAGGATATTTTTGTTCCTTGCATACTTTGGCTGCTTCGGGCGGCTGTTCATGGTGAGCCGTTCCGTCTGTGTGAGGGGGATATTGTTCTCAAATACCGGGTCTGTGTACGGCTTTATGTCCTCGGCTGTCCCCCAACGTGCAGAGCCGTATTCCATGCCTTTCCGGTACTTCTTCGCGTTCTTGCCCTTGACGTAGATAATCAGCCGGACAATGACCGCCCCTGCAATGCCGATAAGCAAATCGACGGGGTGAAAACTCGGCGCGATACTGGAAAAGGCGGCGGTAAAACCGTCCCCAAGATGTAGCAGCTTTGCGCTTGCGTCCGCGCCGAGGGAAAGCCGGACAGCCGCGCCCACTTTATCAAAGAGCCAGACAAAGAGCAGATAGGGGAGATTGAGGATAAGCAGCTTCTTGATTTCCGGCTTCATAATTCCCGCCCCCTGTCTTTGTTTTTTACTTTCTCTCGCTGTGCGTTTCTGCCCTGTGCGGCTTCTTTAAGGCTTGTCAGCAGCTTTCGGATAGAGGGCTTCCTGTCCTGTGTCAGCTTCTTTGCGGAAAACTCCTTAAAGGCTGCGGTCAGCACGTCCGCGTCCCGCCCCTTGAAGAAAACAAGATAGCGGGGCGGGCTTTCCGTCGTGTCCTTTTTCAGCGCGAAGTCGATACCGTACTTTTTCGCCGTACTCTCAAAGGCTTTGATATTGTCTTTTGTAATCTCAATGTTGGAAACGCCCGCGTTCTGCTTCATAAGCTGCTTTAAGCTCTGCTTGCCCTGTGGCTGTTTCGTAAGCTGCTTTTTGCCCTTTGACAGAATGGCTTTCATTGCCTTTTGGAGCGTCTGCGCGGTCAGCTTCCCGGTCTTGATGTAAAGGGCTATGGTCTTTTCGTTTACTTCGTCCTGCAATTTCTCGCGTCCTCCTTTCGCGTTTCTTTATGGGGCGGCGGTCAGATACGCACCCGCAGCCCATTCAAATCCTCGGCTCTGATACCCACAAGATACCAGTTGTCGCCATACTCAATCCGGGTAGGCTTCCACTTGCCCCGCACGAACACGTCAAAGCACTCCCCGCAATGCAGCCCGCCATAGTAAGTATTGAGGTCAAAGCGAATGTCGTAACGGTCAGTGCGCTCGTCAAATACCAATGCTCCTGTTCTCTGTGCCATAATAAAATCCTCCTTTTGTTGTTTACAGGCTTTCGCCCGGTTTGAATGAATAGGGGTCGTGCGGCTCCTGTGGCGCAAGTGCGCCGCTTGCCATGTCATGGGCGACAAGGGAAGTGTAATAGTTGCCGATTGTGGACGGGGCATTGAAAAGGGCTGCTTTCAGATATTGCTTGATGTTGCGGATTTTGGTTGTGTTCTCCCGCATACAGTCAAGCACAAAGCGGATATGCTCGCCGTCCAGTTTCATAAACTTTGACTTCACAAGCTCTGCCGGGTAGTCGTCCCCCGCAATCCGCACCCGCTTTCTGGCGGTGCATACCGTTTCAAGCATGAGGTCTACAATCTCGTCAAGCCTGTCCCCGTCAAATTTCATGTCCTGTTTGAGAATGTCGTAGTCGATATTGTCCTTGATGATTTCCCGGTATATCTCTACTGCGCTCTGTGCTGCCGCTTCCGTTCCTTTCCGTTCCGGCGGCGTAGCCGCTCCCCCGCAAGGTGAGGGGTTAGGGGAAAGGATAGGAATGGAATGGGTACTTGATAAATCCGTATTTGATTTTTCTTTTTTTGGTAAGTCAGTTCTTTGTATATCTTTATTTAATTGCGTTGGATTTTCCAACGTAGGTTTTTCCAATGTTGGTTTTCCCTGTGTTGGATTATCCAATGTTGGATTTTCCAATGTAGGTAAATCCGGCGTAGGCGGCTGCGGCTGCTCGAATATCACATAGTCCGCGCCCCGCAAGCGTCCTTTCTCGTCGCGCTCCCTTGAACGGACGATATACCCGGCGCGTTCAAGCTCCCGTATGGCTTCGCGGATAGCGTCTATCTTCTCCCGGTTGATAAGGGATAAGCCTTTCAAGGTGTAGTCCCAATCTTCGGGGAGTGACAGCATTTGCGACAACAGCCCCTTTGCCTTTAGAGAAAGCTCCTTGTTGCGTAGGTGGTGGTTGCTCATTACGGTGTAGCCCTTGTTTCGTTCCACCCGGAAAACTGCCATAGTAAATCACTCCTTTTGCTGTGGATTTGTTACGCAGTAGAAGCGCGGTTTCGGGGGATAAGGTATAAATCCCTTGCCGCGTCAGATACGCGCCCGGAAAGCCGCTTGTAGCAAGGCTTTTTCTGCCCCTACTGCGTAACAAAGGGCATGAAAAAAGCGGCGTTCCTGTTCTCCCTGTGTAGAGAGTGGGAAACGCCGCTTTTGCGTCGTATTCAGTTTTTAGTACAATACCCGGCTTGTCCGTCGCTCGAAAAACCTTGATTTTCCAGTGTTTTCAAAAGTATCGTTATCTAACGTCAGCTTTTGATAGCCCGCGGTATTTAAATAGCCATCAATGTTACGACGAACCGATCTTTT
>ERZ773007.72-NODE-72-length-47892-cov-3.806133_pt1 | contig 47892 bp, 61 predicted proteins | sample MGYA00580665_ERZ773007 | MGnify/ENA primary metagenome ERZ773007 (study PRJEB29015, sample SAMEA2738122) | human oral metagenome | biome: human oral; feature: human-associated habitat; material: saliva | place: China | collected 2167 ... | reverse complement strand
GATATAGAAAGTCACTTAGTAGAAAATATTTCTTTAAAATCTAAAAAAGATAATCTTTCTAAAAATAAAAAAAATAAAGTAAATTTTAAAATAGAATCTAAATTACAATTAAATACTAAAGATAGTACTTTTGTAAAACTATTAAATGATATTGAACTAAAATCAGAGATATACTCGCTAAAAATTACCCACTCTTTCTTGATTAAATTTACTCAAGAAATAAGCCAAGATGATATGGAGATTTCTTCTGATAAAATTAGAGATGAACTGTTATCTATAACATTCCCTTATTCTAGAGCGGTTATTATGACAATTATGGTTAATTGTGGTTACGGAGATCTTTCAATTCCATTAATAAACCTCGCAAAAGAATAAAGAGACAACCGCCCTCGAGGCGGTTTTCTTTTATGAATTAAAACACTTAATTAAATCTTCAAGCACCACCCTCTCCTCTTTGTTCGCATCGACAACCTCCAATCTATCATTTACTCTAGATACAATCTCATCAATACCTAAATCATTAATCAAGTCACAATTTAGCGAGACTAACCACAACTTAAACTTTTCTTTCATAGAACACCTCCTTTCCTCGTCAATCATACATTAAGCAAAAGTGCGGTCTATTTTGGCTATTAATTTTTACGATACAGATCGCAAAAACGATAAAAAATCATCAAAAAACCATTCTTTAAACATTGAATTGATTAAAAAACAAGCAATCAGAAAATATTTTCAAGCTAAGATTTATTTAAAAATCAACCACTTGTTTATATTGTGGCAAATTTTTTGTTTATTTTATTAAATCTCTTGTTTACATAAATATAAACTTATGGTTTAATACACCCATCAAAACGAGATACACATAAACAAATATCTCGATGCTCTTTAAAAATCAGAACAAAATCATATCGCTAATATAGCAGCGTTTAATCTGCTCGCCCGATGGTGAAAAAGTTAGTTAAAGTGTAGAGGTTTGAACTGCCGCTTTTAACAGGAAGTCGAGAAAAGACATACCGAGCAGAAATATAACGTACAGCCTACGCAATAGTGGTGATGTGATAAGTCCGTGTAAATAGCTGCCGCACACTACGGATAAGCGACACGGTAATATCTCAAAACACTCTTGAAGTACAGAGACACAACGGCCGTGAAACCGTTGCGAATGATAGATAAAGTGTGTTTTGAAATGGCTCTTTGTTTAGTTGGTTGTGGAAACTGACACGGTACAAAACACGGTAGCGTTATGGAAAATAACACTGGTTCGAATCCAGGAAGAGCCTCCAGCTAAAGCCGTTCTCAAAATGCGAATGGAATCGCCCAATCTTCTTGAAAATTGAATGGAATCGAGAGCGGCTCTAGCTGGAAACAGCATACCTTAGTTTAAAAACACTTACTTTAAAATTGGTTAGCCCCCTAGTTGCTTTTTGCACTAGGGGATTTTTTTAACCAATATTTCTTAACCAACAAAGAGGTGAACTATGAAAATCAAAAACATTTTACAAGTATCTGCTGACATCATTTTTGGGATTGCATCGATTGCAGCAATGCTATTTGCCCTATTCGTGCTAATCGTTGTATCAGCAACTCCGGCGCACGCCTATACACAAGAAGAAAGAGCGCAAGCCTCTTTATTGTGGAATGCAGAACATGGCGATTTGCAACCGAATTTAACTGAACCGGCTAGACAGGAGGCTCTAGTCTTTACCGCAACAAAACAAAAGGAATTGGATCATGAAAAAGGCAAAAGTAAAAATTGAGGTCGAGCCTTATCCGAAAGGTGGCTGGTATGTTGTTGAGAGAGTAAACGGGAAAGTATGGTGGCACTCTTCTAATTACCAATCAATAGAGCTTGCTGAAGTGCGAATGAAAGAGCGTAAAGAGCTAAAAGCAAATACGGCTGAATGGCTCAATAACAAGCTAGCTCGCCGCTCAAAACCTAAAACTGGACTAGCAACCAAGCCAACATTAGTTAAGCGTATTTCAAAGGCTAAGATGCGTTATTTAAAACGTTTTGATGAGTACAACGAAATGCGCAATCAACAGCCTGAATCTGAGCGCCAAACTGAATTTCAACTTACTGAGATTCATCGTCTTTTTGGCGTACACGCAACCACAATCGAGCGAGCGATTTATTATCGCCAAATCAAGCCTCGAGGCAAAAAATTAATCAGAGGTCATTGGGTGAGAACATTTAAATACGAGGATTTATGCTCTTACTTTGACATATTGAGAGGTATTCCAAATGGAAACGATGCAACGACAATGGGAAATGGCTAGTTTTACTGCTTATGACAAAGCTCAAGAAGAATATGATGCCTATGAGCGTGCAGTAGAAAATGAAATTAGCGATATAGAAAGAGAAATAAAAAGTGGAGATAGCCAAACCTTATGCGAGTTTTCTGAGCTTATGGAGGAAAACGAAAATACTTGGCTAGATATTTTCTTATGTGATCAAGCATCGCTCAAAAACTTGAGAGATAAGGCAGTAAAAAAACTTGCTGAAAATCGCATAGCGCAAAACGAAGAAGATTATAAACGTGGTTATATTTAAATTTAAGGTAAATAAAAATGACAGAAAAATTTGAGTTGATCCTATCAACAGAAAGCAAAGTTTTAACAACCAATATTGCTGACTTTAAGAAACAAGCGGATGAGTTTATCTCTACCCTAACAAGCAATTTTGAAACCGATGATGACTTCTTGGCAGCTAAAGAAGAAGTAAAAATCCTTAAAGAATTAGAGGATAAAACAAGATTGGCTATCAAAAATGCCGTTGGCGGTGATATTAAAAAACTCATTGAAACAGCCGAAAGCATTGCTGAGCGTTTTAGACGAGAGAGATTGGCTCGAGATAAATTAGTCAAAATTAAAGAATCTGAAATTAAAGCTAAGATCGTAGATGATGCGGTTGCCGAAATCTCAAATATTCGCCACAAAATAGCAAAAACAAGCGATATATCACTTGCGCTAGAAGAGAACATTCCAAAGCATAAGATCGCAAGCCGGATTGAAGAAAGCACAAAACACAAAAGCTCAATCTCAGGCTTAACGAAAGCCGTAAATGCTGAGAAAACCCTAATCATTAGCGAGATCACTATTGAAGTCGCTCGCTTAACTGAACGCCTTGAGCAGCTAACTGCTAAATCAAGCTATCTATTCCCTGATGCAATCAAATTAATTGCAAGTGAAGAAGATTTAGCACCAATCATTAAACAACGAATTGATGATGAGCAAAAGCGTGAATTAGAAATCAAGGCTAAGGCGCAAGAAGAGACAAAAGTAAAAGCTGAAACGCAAGCCGTCCAATCTTCTTGTAAAGAAAAAGACATGGGAAGTGAAACGTTAAAAGCACAAGAATTGTCGCCTGGCGATGCTATTGAACATTTTGAAGTCAGAATCGCATTCTCAGGAACGTTGAACGATGCCGTATCATTCGCTCGTAAAATTAAAGAGCAATACGGTGACAATGTAACACTCAAGAAAGTTAATTAAAGGAACAACAAAATGAATACATTACCGGCGAACATTCAAACAGCACTTATTGAACGCAATATTGATACCGCAGTTTGGACAACCTTGCAAAATAGCGTTTTTCCTGGTGCAAAGGATGAAAGTATTTTGCTTGCCGTAGATTATTGCAAAGCTCGCAAGTTAGATATTCTTAAAAAGCCTTGTCATATCGTGCCAATGTCAGTAACAGATGCAAAAACAGGAAATAAAAACTGGCGTGATGTGATTATGCCAGGTATTTACGAGCAGCGCATTACAGCATTTCGCACTGGTCAAATGGCTGGGCAAGATGAGCCAGTTTTTGGTGATACGGTTACATTCAGAGGTATAGAGGCTCCTGAATGGTGCAGAGTTACCGTCTATCGATTCATTAATAATGAACGATGCGCATTTTCCCATACAGAATATTTTTCTGAGGCTTGCGCAACAACAAAAGAGGGCAAGCCTAATTCTATGTGGAGCAAACGCCCTAGAGGCCAATTAGCGAAATGCGCTGAGGCTGGCGCATTGCGTAAAGCATTCCCCGATGAATTAGGTGGCGTAATTACTGCTGATGAAGTAAATGAAGAGCCTATCAATCAGCATAGCGCTGCAACGCCTGACAGTGGAACAACGGTGATTGACACTCAATCGGTAGAATTAATCACTCCTGAACAAATCAAAGAAATTGAAAATTTGATTGAAGTTACAGACTCAAATCTTGCGGGATTATTGGCGGCGGCTGGAAATGTGCCAAGCATTGAAAAAATCACAAAATCAAATGCTGAACATGCAATTAATAGATTGCTTAGTAAGCTAAATGAACAACAAGCCAAAGATGAACGCAATGATGAGGATATTCCCTTATGATCGATGGACTAATAACACTTGATTGTGAGCAAGGTTCTGAAGAATGGCTAACGGCAAGACTTGGTATTCCGACAGCGACAGGAATCGAGAATATCGTTACGGCAACAGGAAAGAAATCAAGCTCGCAAATCAAATATATGTCTGAGTTGATTGAAGAAAGCATACTTGGTTTACAAGATAGCGGATATAAATCAGCTTTTATGGAGCGAGGCAATCAGCTTGAGCAGCTTGCCCGCTCTGCTTATGAATTTCTTACTGGAAATGCCGTTAAGCAAGTTGGCGGCGTATATCTAAACGAGAAAAAAGAATTGCTGGTTAGTCCTGATGGATTGATTCCTGAACTCAAAAAAGGGCTTGAGATTAAATGCCCGAAAATGAGTACGCATATTCAGTACATCATTAACGGAGGCGTGCCGTCTGAATATATTATCCAGGTGCAAGCAAATTTATGGGTGACTGGATATAAAACATGGGATTTTGTGAGTTATTGCCCTGAATATCAAAAGCAACCTTTTTATCTCTTTACGGTTGAGCGAGATGAAAAATTAATGGCAGCGTTTGACAAGGAAATACCCGCATTTATCAAAACATTAAAAGCATATAAATCTATGGAGTAAATATGGCTGGAATTAATAACAATGAGGATGAGTTTGAGCTTTATATAAGAGGTCACTCTATACCAGAAATAAATAAAATAACAGGAATTGCATTATCAACTCTTCGTTTTAGATTTTCAAAGGCTGGAATTCTTAGAAGTAGAGGTGATGGAGTTAGATGTGCGGCAAAGAGAGGGAGATTAAGTTCAAATAAAGGAGTTAAAAGAGTGTTTACTCCTGAATGGTGTATAAATATATCAATAGCAAAGAAATTATCATTTAAGAATACATGCGCAGGAGTTGATGTTTCCAAAGAGTACCCGAGAATAACAAAAGGCAAACATAAAGGAAAAATGATTCATAGACTTGTTATGGAAAAGTTTATAGGTAGGGAGCTTTTTAGTCACGAGGTTGTGCATCATATTGATGGCGATAAATCTAATAATTCAATAGATAACTTAGCATTGATGACGACATCGGCACACGCAAGACTGCATAGATTACAAGATCAGATGATTGGGAAAGACAGAGAAAGAACTGAACAAGGGAGATTCAAATAATGGCAGGGGTAAATCGAGTAATTATTATCGGTCACTTAGGAAACGACCCTGAAATACGCACGATGCCAAATGGTGAGCAAGTTGCAAACATCACAGTGGCAACTTCTGAAAGCTGGACGGATAAAAACTCAGGTGAGAAAAAAACTCAAACAGAATGGCACCGTATTGTGCTTTACCGCAGATTAGCAGAAATCGCCGCTCAATATCTACACAAAGGCTCTCAAGTGTATATTGAAGGAAGATTAAAAACTCGCAAATGGCAAGATAACAACGGACAAGACCGTTACACTACCGAAATTCAAGGTGATAACTTGCAAATGCTAGGTGGCCAAAACCAAGATGCTGCACAAAATCAACCGCCTAAACAACAAAAAGCACAATCTAAATCTCAACAATCTGAGCCGCCAATGGATGCTTTTGATGACAACATTCCATTTTAGTGAGGTGGGTTATGAGCAAGAAAATAACCTTAACGCACTTTGATAACAAACCGATAGAGCTTGATGTGGATGATATTCATGTAGTCGGGCCAAAAGATAAGGGAGCGTATATCGTCCTTAAAACCAAGAAAGTCTTTCTTGTGATGGAAAGTCAAAGCCGTATTTTAAGAATGATTGAGTCCGCCAAATAAGGCGGTTTTCTTTTAGGAGAAAGAAATGGTTAGTTATAACTTGGTGATTAATGGCGTGGTTATAAAGTTGCGTGGTAAATATGTGAAAAGGCGATAAATAATGAACAAAGAACAGACAGAACACGAATTAGCGGAATTACACGAAAAAGAACGGAGTTTAGAAAAGGCTCTTGAGCTTGTGCGTGAGAAAATCCGTGAGTTAATCAACTACACTAACAAAAATAAGGCCGCTAAATAGTGGCCTTTAAATTTACAAGGAAGAGTAAAAATGTGGTTTAAAAATGCGATCATTTATCAACTAACAAAGAACATTGACTTCGGTGAAATCGAATCAAAACTAAAAGAATGCCAATTTACGCCGTGCGAACCGTCTGAGATTAGCCGATTCGGTTGGACTGCACCGTTAGAAACAGATGGCAATTTAGCCTATTTTGCAGATAACAAAGTTTTGCTTATGGCTAAACGTGAAGAAAAGATTTTGCCGGTAGATGTGATCAACCGAGAACTAAATATCAGAATTGCGGCACTTGAAGAAAAAGAACAGCGAAAATTGAAGAAAACAGAGCGCCTATCATTAAGAGATGATGTTGTTGCATCGCTAACCTCTCAAGCATTTTCCAAGTTTAAATTTACCGCACTTTTCATCGATTTAAAAACAAAGCTTATTTACGTTGATGCAGCATCATCAAAATTAGCTGAAGATGCCCTAGCGTTATTGCGTAAATCACTAGGATCACTTCCAGTTATTCCACTCAACTTTAATACAGCACCTTGCGAGGTGATGGCTGAGTGGATTGCAGATAAAGAGCCTAATTGGTTAATCCTAATGGAAGAGGTTGAGATTCGGGAGAAAAACGATCTTGGCGTAATTAGTTGTAAAAATAAATCATTGCTCGATGAAGATATTGTCGAGCTTGCACAATCAGGGCTTGTATCGAAACTTGCTCTTGAATGGGAAAACAATCTCAAATTTGTTTTGCGTGACGATGGAACACTAAAACGGTTGAAATTCGATGACCGCATCACAGAGCAAAATGATGATATTTTAAAAGAAGAAATTGGCAAACGCTTTTACGCTGATTTTATCTTAATGGCCAACGTGCTTTCAGGCTTATTGAACGAGCTATCAGTTGAATTTAAAGGATTAAAGGTTGAACTATGAAAACAGCAGAAGAAATTTTAGAAGAGCGAAAAAATACGCATGGCGATTTTGAAAAGGGGGCACAAGATTTTGCGCAGTTAATGCGCCCGGTTGTCGAGAAATGGCTAGCTGGCACAATTAGCAATGTTAAATTTTATGGTTTAACAATGGCTAATGCAAAACAAGTGAGAATCTTAAACGGAGATTCTAGTCATATAGATCATTATATTGATGCAGCAAATTATTTCACTCTTGCTGGAGGGCTTTATAAGGCAAGCAATAATAAAAATAAATACGTTATGAAAGGTGGGATTTTATTGTGTGGAGGGCGTGAGAATGAATGAGATTAATGTGAGCATTCCTTATTCGTTTTTTAAAGATCTATTTGAAGATTCTTTTAAATACAATCTAATGCCAACAACCGATGAGCGAGCTGCTCTATGTATTGAAAATGTTAAAAAGTATTGGGTTTTGCTTAATAGCGGAACTAGAAATGAGTTAATTCGGCTATCTAAGTGCTATATATCGCTAAATGGAGCGAGAAAACACAATGTGAAAGATTTTCTCCAATGGGCTGAAAATAATCTTCACAAACAACACCAAACAAGCACGCAACGACCTTTGGTTGATGTTTTGCCAGTGGTAAATCTTAAACAGTAATTTTTAACGTAGCTCACGAAAGTGGGCTTTTTTATTATCTTAAAAATGAGGAAACAAATGAAAAAATCTTTATTAGCACTAGCAGTAGCAACCGTTGCGGTATCAGCAAACGCAGCAAAATTAGCGGAAGTAGCTGATGAATTGGAATATCAAACTCAGTTTATCAGACAAAACAGTGAAGCTATTATTCAAACACAAAAAGCGACAACTGCTGCATTGAAAGCTTCTAGTGCAAATACTAAAGCTATCCATCGTTTAGACCGTGATAGAAAACGTGCCGATGCCGGAACTGCTGCGGTTGCCGCTATGGCAAATATTCCGCAAGTTTATCTATCGGGGAAATCAGGCGTTGGCGTTGGTGTTGGTTATAAGCACGGTCAATCAGCTTTAGCGGTTGGTTATTCTCGTGCGATCGATAACGGTAAACATATCATTAAGGCATCAATCGGGCTTGATAGTCAGAAAGATGCAACAATCGGTGCTGGTTATATGTATCAGTGGTAATTAACAATAGGCGTTCCAATCGAGCGCCTTTTGTTTTAGGAGATGAGATGAAACCAATTTTAGATGCTTGCTGCGGCGGTAGAATGTTTTACTTTGATAAGGATAATCCAAATGTGCTTTTTGCAGATATAAGAAAACAAAAACTAAGCTTTAAGGATAGTGACAAAATTAGACATTTAGAAGTATCGCCTGATGTAATTCATGACTTCACTGATATGCCATACCCTGATAAATCTTTCAAGTGCGTTATATTCGACCCACCACACTTAATACAAGGCGGTGACAATTCCTGGCTAGTAAAGAAATATGGACGATTAGATAAAGATTGGCAAAATCAGTTATTAAAAGGCTTTCAGGAATGTATGAGAGTATTAGACGATTACGGCACTCTTATTTTTAAGTGGAATGAAACTCAAGTGCCAGTGAGCAAGATTATCTCGCTCTTTGGTAAAACGCCAATAATCGGACATAAATCTGGAAAGGCAAACAATACGCACTGGATGTTATTCATGAAAATTGAGGAGAAAGAAAATGAAAGAATTTAACTTGGAGGCGGCTTTAAATGGCGAGCCAATCAATGCGAACGGGCAAAAGGCTTGCATAGCAAGGGAAGTGACGGATCTCTTGGACGATAAAAGCCTCCGTAGATTTGTTGTTATCTTTCCTGAAAGCTCAACTAATGCGGAAGTATGGGATGAATACGATTTTACTGATGATATTAGAATGTGGGAAGAGCCAAAGAAACAGATTAGCATTGAGGATTTACCTAAACCGTTTAAGCCGAAAGATGGTGAGCCATTCTATTATATTAATGGCGGTTGTATTGAGTACAAACGTGAGTATAGATATAGCAATTTATTTGACAGATATGCAGCAGAAAATGGCAACTGCTTCCGCACAAGAGAAGGTGCTGAAATGTGGCTAAAATTAATGAAAGGTATGTTGGAGTAAGTATGAGTGAGAAAGTTTATGAGTTTAAAACTGTTATGGATTTTTTACAGCTAACAGAAGAACAATTTAAACGTTTTTTGCCTGATTTTATTCATTGGTTTATTTTGCGTAAAAAACTCCAAACGGAACAAGCTGCGATCAATGATGGATTAGGAGGTGTTTTAAAAATCACTCCCGAGCCTGTTATTAAGTGGATAGACGATGGCAAAGTTGGAGAAGTAAATTACACTGTAACAATTAAACAAATCGGAGATCGAGAATGAAAGCATTTACAGAATGGTTAATTTATTTATTAACTGGAGCGTATGTTATTGCAATGGCTGGAGCTGGAATGGGATTATTTATTGGCGTTGCGTGGAAGATTATCAGATTGGTGATGTGATATGGGAAAAGTAAAAACAACTAAATTATTTTGCGACAGATGTGGCAACGAAATTATGCCATTAAGTAATGATAATCCTGAATATTTAATGACAAATTTATATGTCCAAAAGAATTGGGGTGTAATAGGTGTGAACGGAAATGCTAGAGGTATTGACGAAAAACAAATAGACCTATGCAAAGAATGCACTTGTAAGCTAAATCATTTCTTGTCTAGTCCTGATGTTACAGAAACATCTACAATAAGGGGGTAAACATGACTTCACCATCTTTGGCCTATCAAGATGCAATGAATGGAATTGCTATTTTATATGACGCATTATCTAATGCGGAAAACGAGTTAGATAAATTTAAAAACCCATGGATTAAATGTACAGAGCGTATGCCTGAACTAGACGATGATGGTCATAGTGAAATGGTTCTTGCTTTAGATACTAAAAATATGATTCATCTAAATTTTTTAAAAGATGATGGTTGGTTACTCCCAACAGAAGTAACTCATTGGATGCCTCTTCCAGAATTACCAAAGGAGCAAGTATGAGTAGATGGATTAAATGTAGCGAGCGAATGCCTCCATTCGTTGGCGAGCAATCTAAACCAGTATTGGTATGGGGCGATGGATATGATGAGCCTGAGATTGGGATTTTTCATGAATATGATGGATGGGATGCTTGGGGAGTTACACATTGGAGACCGCTCCCATCTTTTTTAGATGATGAAATAATCCAAGATGTTATTAGTAAATTAAAGGCATTGCAATCAAATCCTGATAAAGAGGCTGCTCATAGCCAAGCGGATAAAATCCTATGCGATCTACTAAATTCGCTAGGTTATGATGATGTGGTCAAGGAATTTGAAAACTTAGAAAAATGGTATGCGTAAAGCATAGAAAATTTATAACCGCTCTTATGGGCGGTTTTTTATTGAATAAATGAGAGGTTTATCATGCCTAATTGGTGCGTTGGAGATTTAAAAATAAGAGGCGAATTTAAAAATATTGCCAATTTATTAACTAGCAACATTGATGGTTGCACAGTTGAGCTTAATGAGCATGAAACACTCGAAGTGAAGAATGTGTATGGCAAAAACATTAATGGAGCGAGACGGGTTTTTGTTGAAGATGTCGATGCTGTTGATGGTATAGAAACTCAAGGTGGATACATTGTTGTTTTGCCAATATCTGCTGCATGGGTTCTGAGTGTGCCTGAAATGGTTGAATTAAGTAAAAAATTTAATGTTGATTTTAGATTCTATGGTTTTGAATACGGTCAAGAATTTAACCAAGAATTAGAGATTATAAAAGGTAAAGTAACAGTAGATAAATACATAAAATTTAATGACTATTTATGGGAATCACCTCGCCCGCTTGCCGGTGGCTAATCTTGTTTGCATTGTGATCAATTAATTATCTGTAAATATTCGCACAAGGAAGTGCGGCTTTTATTTTACATGGAGGTTTTATGGAACAAATCACTCTATCAAAAAAAGCAGAAGAAGAAATTGTTAAGGCCGCAAAAATGGCGGCGTTCGCTGCTTTCACTGAAAATAGCAAAAATCTAATGACCATTGGAGATATTGCGATCTATATCAATAAATCCTATAATTTTACAGCAAACAACATTATCACAAGAGCTGATTTTCCATCGGCAAGATACTTAGGCTCAGAAACCGAGCAAAAAAGATACGTTGCTGGAGAGATTGTGAAATGGGGGATTCGGTACATGAAACGCTTATAAAGAATTTATAACACTGCACCAAAACTGCACCAAAATGAATATAAATAATTGATTTTATACGCATTAAAGATGCTGACCCTAGGCACCACATTATAATCCTCGTCCATTGGACGGGGATTTTTCTTTTTGTATTTTATATATTTAAAATCAATCACTTATGAGCTTGTTTAGCCATAAATTCTAAGTTTATTTTTTAACTTGTATTGCCATTTTTTATCTAATTTTATATATTTTTATCTGCTGACTGCACCAAAACTGCACCACTTTTTGCAGCACTGCACCAGCTAAATATAAGGGTAAAAAAATGGCTACTATACATAAGCGTGGCAATAAATGGCGTGCGCAAGTTTATGACAATGGCGGGCGTAGATCTAAATCTTTCGCCACAAAAGGCGAGGCAACGCAATGGGCGTTAGAAGAAGAAAGAAAATTAGACCTACAAAAGAAAGGATTACAACCTGAAACGCTACTATCGGATGTTGTCGAACGCTATTTGAAAGAAATTACGCCAACTAAACGAGGCGTGCGGCACGAAACTTTAAGGCTTAATAGGTTTAAGCAACACCCTATTTGCAGCAAATATATTGGTGATGTAACGAGAAAAGATTTTGAATTATGGATTGCTGAAAGGGAAAAATCAGTTAGCGGCGAAAGTATTAGGCGAGAACTATCTACTATCAAGCATATTTTTACCGTTGCGGTTGAGAGATGGGATTATATTGAAAGAAACCCCACCTCAGGGCTTGTCTTACCGAAAGGAAGTCCACCAAGAACGCAGCGATACTCTGATGAAGAAATAGAACGATTACTTTACGTTAGCGGCTATCATGATACATTAAAGACGGTTAGAGCAAGAACTGGTGCAGCGATGCTATTTGCTATCGAAACGGCAATGCGAGCCGGTGAAATTTGCGGGCTAACTTGGGATAATGTTGATTTTGAGGATAGAACTGCATATTTACCGATAACTAAAAATGGAGCTTCTCGAAGAGTGCCTTTATCGAAAAAGGCTATCGCAATTTTAGAAAGGCTAAAAGAAGAAGTTGGCAATACTGGAACGTGCTTTCAAATTGAATCAAAATCACTTGATGCAACATTTAGAAAATTGAAAAAAATGGCGATGTGCGAGCATTTGCATTTTCATGACACTCGAAGAGAGGCGCTAACTAGATTGGCGAAGAAAGTCGATGTAATGACTTTAGCTAAAATCTCAGGCCATAAAGACATCAGAATCTTGCAAAACGTTTACTATGCGCCTAACATGGCAGATATTGCTGGATTATTAGATTAAAATTTAAAGAAAGATTAAAGAGCGGTCAAATTAACCGCTCTTTTTTTATGGTTAGAATGTTCTTGGCGTAAACATAGTTGATTTATACTGATTTTGTTTCGCCGCCCATTCTTTTGCCTCCTCTGATGCTCTTGCAAAATTCTGACGAGAAATTTCTTCTCGTTTTTGTCTTGCAATTTGATCGGCTTGTTGCGGTGAAATACTGTTTACATCAACCATATTTCTTGCCGGCGCTGCAACGGAAGATACTGTTTCTTTAACTTCTTTTGCAGTCTCAATCGGTTTAGGATCATATAAATCCATATCGCCGCCACTGGTAACATAAAGCGCACGCCCCATTTGTTCGCCACCTTTGAATGCAGATATAACGCTAGGGCTTTTCAGATAATTAGATCGCTCATTTGAAAGATTATCCATCTGTTTAGCAATTATATCTCTTTGAGCTGGATCTTCTGTTGAGGCTAATTTATCCCTTAATGCACCTAATTGAGCATCATAAACACCTAACACTTGAACTGCACCAGTTAGATTTTTTTGAGCCTCTTTCATTCCATCGCCACCACCACCGCCAGATGATCTAGCGTATCTAGCTTTAATTCTTGCGATTGCTGCGGCCTCTGATATGTTATTGCGAGTTTTGTGATCTTCTATTTCAAAGTCGTGTTTGAGTTTTTTATCAAGCTGCTCGCTATCAAAAGCTCGTTGCTTATCAGCCTCCTTTTCTCGCCAGTTTAATGTTTTATCAAGCTCTTCATTTTTCCAGCCTTGCTCTACATTTTTTACAACACCAGTACCGAATCCTTGAGCCATTGCGGCTAAAATGCCACCTAATCCCATATTACACCCCTTGTTGCATTGATTGAGGTTTATTGCCTTGCATTTGTGCTTGGCGTTGATTTTCAAGCTCTGATACTTTGCCAATCATATCAACATATTGCTGCTCTTCTTCAGGCGGTAAAATACCATTTGTCGCCTCGCCAAATTGATCTAACGCATCCATTAAAATGTCGATAATGATGTCATCAATTTGATCTTCAGGTACACCAATTTGTTGCAATAATTGCATTGTTAAATCTTTTGCGACTTGCATCATCACTTGAGGCGGGATTGTTTTGCCATTTTGTTGAGCGGCTTGAATATTTGCGATCATCGCCGTTGCAACTAAATCCGCAACGCCTTTTTCAACACCTTTTTGCTCAATTCGCTCTTGTGCAACGTTAGCGATAGCATTAACGGAATTCTCCATTACCATGTTATACATCTGAGCTTTGCCGCCTTGTTGCTCTTGATTTTGCATCATGTCGCCAGGCTGACTTTGAGGCATAACATCTTGATTGCCACCTTGATTTTGTTGAACCATTGAATCTAAAATACCCATTATGCGTTCCTTATATTACTGAAATGTTATTCCACAAATTAACTAATTGAGGAATACTACTGTAATTTTCCTCTTCTTTGTATTGACCGTTTTTCACTTTCGCTCTTTGCTGCATCGTACCTAAAATACCTTGCCCGGTATATTCAGTATTGCCGGCGGCTCTACGCATACGCTCATTTTCCTTAAATGCTTTCGCTATGTTAATCGCATCTTCTTGAATTTCGCTATTTAGCACGGAGGAATTTAGTTTATCGGCAGCGTGTGAAATAGCGGAATTATGTCTGTATTTATCGGCGAGAGTGCTTGCGGCTGAACCTAAAAATGAGCCACCAATCCCACCTGTTGCCACACCTCCTAAAATGCCAACGGCAGATGCACCCCAGCCAGCAGCCCTAGAGCCAAGACTATCCATATCTTCCTGATAGGCATCACGCACTTTTTGAGATTCTGCGTTATAAATTGCTCTCTGTCCTGGAGTCATTTTCCCCAAAACTTGGCTTTCTTTATTCAGCACACTATCCGCCACCGTGCCAAGCTTTGTCGCACCTAACTGTGCTGCACCTGTCGCAATAGCTCCAATCATTGATGCCGGCTCTGTGAAAGAGCCGATCATTGTTCCGATTTGGCTGCCTACTGCATTCCCTATCCCCTCTCTATCAAGGCTTTCTTTTGTGTTATGGTGAGCTATATCTCTAATCCGATCTCTTGAGGTAAAGGCGGTGATATTATCCCAATCCTGTCTAGCGGAATATGGCGCATTTTTCGCTACATCACGACCGAATAATCCTCCAGATAAACTGCTCTTGCTACCGCTAACTACACTAGATGCTGCCGCATTACTTTGATAATGCGTGCCAACGCTTTGACTAATCGCACTTCTACCGCCAAAACCAGTATTAATAGGATTGCTTATGCTTTGATTTACATCATTACTCTTGCCTCTACTAGCAAGATGCTTATCCATCCTATCTCTTGTGCTTTCGTAGTTATCACTGCTGTCATGCTCTTGCCAACCGCCTCGGCTATCATTAGCACGCTCATAGCCGGCTCGCTCCATGCTTTCGCCAAAACTATCACTAATTGATTTAGATTCTGATCGAGCCATAACTAAATGCCTTTGTTTTTACGTTCTAACTTACTTTGCATTTCCGTTAAAATTCCACCGTTTGCCAAGCCTGGTGAATTATCAACGGTTAAGCTGTTATATGAAACATCAACATCCGGCACTGCTGAATATTTAGATTTTAGAGCATCTTGCATATTCAATAGCTCTCGTTGCTGCCTCATTAAATCCTTATTTTGTTCTTTTTGAGCAAAATAACTACCAACGCCAAGCAACGTATTCCCTAATAGATTTGTCGCCTCTTTGTTGTTTTCCATCCATTTGCCGGCTTTTCCAATAGCATCGCCAATATTCGTTAGCCAGCCATTAGATGTTGCCCCCTTTTCGCCAGCTACATCAAGTGCGCCAGTTATGGCGCTCCAAGCGTTATCCCAAAATGATGCCATAAATCCCCCTATTTAATTCCAATTGACGGTACGCCCAAGCTAGGGAAAGACGACCAATTTTGTTTGGTTGTTGGAATCCCTTGCATGAATTTAGATACGAAGTTGATCTCTGAATCTCGGCTAGATTTCAGTGTGTTAATAGCCTTTTCCTTATCCTCCGCTTTCATGTTTGTGTTGTTTAAAATACCGGCAATTTGAGCATCAAAGTTATTTGCAATCTGCATTGTAAAATCTATTGATTTCCCGATAGTATTAGCCGAAACTTGCGCATTTAAATTTCGCATTTCATTCTGATGATTTAGATTAGCTAATTCACGTTGATTCGCTCTATCTAACGCATTTTGAGATGCGGTGAAGTTGTATTGAGCTTGATTTAAACGACTTTGATTACTGTAATTTAAATCAGACTGTAATTTTGTTAATCTACTTTGATTATTGTAATTTAAGTCCGATTGTAATTGAGTTAATCCTCTTTGGTGCGCTCTATCAAGATCTGCTTGTGATGCTGCAAATCTATTTTGTGTATCATTTAATCGACTTTGATTTTGATAACTTAAATCAGCTTGCAATTTAGCCAAACCGGTTTGATGCTCTCGATCTAGTCCAGCTTGAGATGCAGCAAATCTATTTTGCTCTTGGTTCAGACGGCTTTGATTGTTATAACTTAAATCTGCTTGTAACTGAGCTAATCCACGTTGATGCTCACGATCTAAACCCGCTTGCGATGCAGTAAATTTGTTTTGCTCTTGATTTAAGCGACTTTGATTACTGTAACTCAAGTCGGCTTGGAGTTTAGCTAAATCCTTTTGATGCCCTCTATCTAAATTAGCTTGCGATGCGGCGAATTGATGTTGAGTATCTTGCGATGCGATTGGAATTGCAGCATCAAGCATAGCTCTTTGCGCCGCCTCTGCACCAAGTGTTGAATTTTGCAACCCACGATTAGCAGCAATTCGCTCACCTTTTGCGGCCGCACTTCTCATCAGCAAAGAATTGCTATTTAAGATGTTTGCGACATTGCCGGCCATTGTGCCGGAATTGTCCTTTTCTGGAGTTTGCGAAACTGTTGGAGCTTGTGGCTGCTTTTTATTTAAAGCGCCGCTCATAGTGCCTAGAATTGACATATATTCTCCCAAAAAGAAAAGCCGCTATTTAGCGGCATCTTGTTTAAAATCTTCGGTATATTGTCGGCGGTAAACTTCACTGAAATAGGATTCCTTGCAGTGATTGCGATCAAAAAATACCGCATTGATCAATATATGGATTACACGCCATCGCTTACGAGGATGCTCTGTTAATACCGCACCTCGATAAGCACGGCTTGACAATGTTTCATCGGCCGCCCCGCAAGTAATGGCGTTAAACAACTGATCGATTGCAATAGTGACATGGTAAAGCCATTTTTTTACTTTCTCTTCATTAACCATTATTTACCCTCCAAATGCTCTTGATATGTTTTCGACCAGCCTGATGACCAGTTATAATCTTTCGGATTGGCTGATTGCTCTAATAGCAGTTTGTGCATATACGCATTTTCATACATTTTCTCTTTGAGTGTTTTTGCGGCATTCCATACTGCCTTAAAATCCTCAAAATGAATCACTTGAGCAGTGTTATCAGCGCAAATTAAAGTATAAGTATTATCCTTGCCGTTTAAGTCAAAATCAGCCTTAATCTCAACCAATGTACTGCGCCCTTTATCATCTGTATCAACCCATTTATTGATTTTAGGCACAAATACACCACCATTTACACAATCATCACGCTTTTTGTTAATTGCTGCTCTAATTTCTGCCCTTTGAGAATTTAACAACTCATTTCGTTTATCTTGCGACACTACCCATTTACTACCATCCCATTCATGGTATTCGCTAGGCTTTTCCTCCTTAACTATGTTGCCATTAACAACATAACATCCTAGTAAATCATCTGTTTCAGATTCAACCTCCAAAACTCCGCAATCAACCGGGAATAAGAGCGAGGCATCACGAGAGCATGAAATTACTAATCCATTATCGTCAAACATAACCTTTAATGTATCTTTGGCAAATTGTGATTGAATCTCATACCAATCTTTCTCATCTTCGCTTTTTAAATACAATACTCCATCAATAGCGTTGCTTGGCTCGTATAGTTTGAATTTGTTTATGTATAGCATATTTATTACCCTTAGCCTGAGATTGTGTACCAGTTGCCATTAACTAATTTTTGTATAGGTTTATACTCCAGTGTTCTCGTGCCACCTTGAACTCTACTACCGGCTAATACATACCCACCGCCAGGAATACCATCAACTTCCTGTCTATAAAACACTGAGCCTAATCTAATATCAGAAACTACTTCAGATGTTAGAGCCAGTGTACCACCTCGTTCGGGGAATAAAATATCGTATCTATCCTCGACCCATATTTTGAAACGATAGCCATTTAGCTCAAGTCTTGCGCCTTTGCCATCCTGTCTATTGACGTGCAATCCACCAAGATTACCTGATTGCTTAACGATTACAAAACTAGAATCATCTTGGTGCGCTTTATTTAGTGACCGACTGCCTGTTTTTACATCGCCTGAACTAACAAAGTCACCGTTATGTTCAAAAGTCCATAATAATTGGTGTCCGTTATCCTCAATTAAATGGATAACACCTCGTCCAAATCCAGCACCTCCACTTTGAGATGTTGTGTAACCAAATGAAAACGCCGAACCATAAGCACCAGCACTATTAACTAATCCTTTAATAAATGGATGGTAAGTATCACGACCAATAGATCCGACCGATGTAACAATATATGGCGCATAGGCTGTGTATTGGTTTACATAAGCACCATGCCCAGCTTGAGGCACTTCAAGATGTCCGTCTGCAATGAATTTATTACCATCATAACCGAATCGTTTTTTTGCATTACCAAAGGCAATATAACCCTGATTGTTGTCTGTATTACCTTTAATACCAACGCTATTTGCAACATTAACATCGCCAATATAAGCATCATCACCGATTTTGATACTTTCGCCTGTTCCATTTTCTGTGACTTCAAGGTTTGGCAATTTTAATTTCCCGGTCATTGTGCCGCCAGATAGATTAACAACATCACTTAAATAGGCGACTATTCCACCCTTTTTCCTAAAGCTAACAAGCGCCACATTTCTATTTTCACTATTTCGATAGATGAGATTTAGCATTAGACTGCCTCTATGAGGAGCCCCCTCAATTCTCATATAATGCTTATCATTGTTATATAAGGTTAATCCGCTATAATCCCCACTACTAATAGATAAATCACCTGTTAGGGTATCTCCGCTTTTCGATACTTTCCCATCTGCATTGTTATTAGCCTCAACGGCTTTATCATACGCTTGTTTAACTGCATTACTTGTTGCAACAGTTTCATTGCTTTCACTATCTATGCTAGATGATTTGCTTGTTGTTTTAATGTAACCAGTTAATGATTCAGAAATTTTTGCTATAAGCGATGCTAAATATTTACCCGCTTTTGCGGTCAATCCCAATTCCTCGCTTTCTGATTCCACACTACTTGTTAGCTGCACAATGCCTTTAGTTTGAGTGTTAGCGCTCGGAACATTCAAGATTTTCTCATATTCGATTTCGCCATTTGCTAGACTTTTAGCTCTTTCAGCCGCTTTCACTGCTTCTTCAGCTTTACTTGTGGCTATATCGGCATTGCTTTTTGATGTAATTGCGGCTGATGATGCAGTTGTTTCAGATTGCGCTGCTTTGGTTGCATAGTGAAAAGCTGAATACTTATCACCTTGTACCACTTCATTAACTGGACTAGCAGCCCATTTATGAGCCATGTTTTCAGCATTGCTGGCCGCTTGTTGGCTGCTTTGTGCGGATGCCGCCGCTTGTGTTGCCGTATCGGCTTTTTGAGTTGCGGTCAAAGTATTTGCAGCAACAGATTGCGTATTTTGAGCGACTTGTTTAGCTTTAGCTGTTACATCATCTCTCGCATTATTCACGCTCTCTTCTGTTTCAGTGAGCATTTTAAGCGGCACTGGGTGCATCGGATCAGTTGGATCGGGGATTAATGGACTGTCTTCAAACCCTTTCCCATCATCTCGCATTTCAGGGATGCGCTCAAAACTCGTTTGAATTGCATCAAATTCATCAGATACGGCTTGCCCATCCGCTTTTGTGTATGGAGTAAATTGATGTTTGCGTTTATACCAGCTTTTTTTAGACACGATAATTTCTCCGGGTAATATAGTTTAAGATAAGTCCACTAATTTCAAATTGTGGAGAGTAGATTGATGAGCCAGCGAATGATAAGGCAATATTTCGGCTATACCCTGATAATTGAAGTGTAGGCGTTGAGTAATCTTCAGCAGACCAAAGAAAATCATTCCAAAGAGAATCATTCCAACGACCGCCGCCGCCGGCAATTTCTAAATCTTTACTTAGTGAGGCTGAATGATAGTTTGAATTGTAATCAAGATCGAAACGGAAACTTATTTTTGATTTCCCATCGGTTGTCGCTTGCAATTCAGCACTATGCCAGCTTTTTATTAATGTTGGCGATCCGCAATGGTTAAATGCCATTTTTACAGTCCAATCTATGCTTTTACCCGAAAAGGAATAGCATTTATCAGACTGGCGATAGACTTTACCATCGCTAAAAGTAATATAAACTTGATTAGGCGATTGCCAAAGACCTTGTAACGGCTCAGGGTAAATAAAAGATGTACTTCTCGTTGTGCCGTCAGGTTGCACCATTACGCATAAGTGCCGACCCTCAGACGAATAGAATCTAACCTGGTTTGATTTAGCTTTAGTGGAGGAATAAACAATGTTGTACGACTGTTTATCAAAGGCAAGTTTTCGGTTTGCATCCATTTCGCTTAATCTGAAGTCACCAAATTGCTCGGTTTGATCTATTCTAGTGATACCGTTTTTTGTAATTGCAATAGGTATAAATGATGTTTGCAGCGTATTAGGATTTATGCCGACTGCTGAGATGTCTTTTAGCACCCAATCTTCACGACCTGAACCATAAAGCCCTGATGTTTTATTTTGACAACCAATAATTAAAACGCCGCCGGTGGTGGATGATAATGCGGTTATTTCATCCCCTAAACCGAATTGCTCTGAGCCTAACAATACCGCCCAACGATTAGGATGCCCGACTAATGAATGTCCTAATTGACCGCCAGCGAATGATGCAAATAGATGATTTCTGTGCGCACAAATATATTGTGGACTATCATTATTCACTAAAATTGGAATGATAATCCCATTCGGACGAACCTCAATAATCTGCTCGCCATTGCATCCATAGGCATAATACGTATTAGATCCGCCATAGAAATTATGGTAGATAAATTGCCAGTCTTTACCTTTGGTTAGCGAAACCCTGTCACATTCTTCTATTGTCGCAACGGTTGTGCTATTTATCTGTAATGGTTGGTTAGCTAAAACAGATTGTGACAAAACAACATAACCCGATTTGCTATCAGGCGCTAAAGATACCGAATGGATCACACCTCTAACATTGCCCGATGTAAAATCTGAGTTATCCAATAGATTTTCAGGTTTAACTAGGTTTTTTAACTTAGCAATATATGTTGCTTGAGCAGCCGCCCAACCATCATCAGAACTGATAAATACACCGCATCTATCACCATTATCACGAAAAGCAATTAGCTTATTATCTAACTCTGCAACGCCATGAATATTTCCTGTGCCTGGAACTGGAAATACAGCATCAACGCCTAACTGAAATGCTTTACCTCGATAAACTAAATCATCAGCAAAATCGCCATCGATAGAACTATTCACATAACTTGCAGTAAAGCTAACACCACTAACAGAAAAACTTTCTCCGTTGGTCATCGTTTCAGGCTTTAAAAAAGCAACAACAAAGGCATCATCTAACACATCAATAATGCGGTATTGTTTACCGTTATGGGTAAATTCTTTATTGTGAAATTGCTCTTTATTGGAAATATTCCCAACGTGCAACACAGCATAAGTCATTTGAGATGGAACTGTTTTGCCATCCAAACATTCATACCCCTCAATTCTGGAAAATCCACCGCCATAAATAGGCTGCACATTTAGCGTGCTAACCGCATCACTACTAGCCTTTGCGATTGGAGGAGTAGATAGATCCATCCCGCCACTAATAGCGATAAACTGTGATTGATTTCTCGGTAACTGTGCCATTTATTTGCCTAATGATGGAGTTGGTAAGAATTGAGTGCAAAGTAAGTGCAAATATTTATCCCATTCGTTTTGCCCACGCAAAATTAACTCTTGAGCATTTTGCGATAAGGCTTTGCCTTGCATTGCATAATAAACAATAGCAACATGGAATTTTTCAGGAATGAAAGGAGTATCAGCAGATTCTTCAAGAACTTGAGGATTTTTAGAAGAGAATCCATCACCCCAAAAATCCTCACTCCAATCACGCAAAGATTGAATATCTAGCCACGATTCACGAACTGCATCAACATACTCTAGGCTACGACCTTTCTGATTGGCTACGCCGAATGGGCCATCACCTGTATCATTCATTTCACGGCGTAACCGTTGAGCAAGTTGAAGATAATTCATTATTCATCACCTAATACTGTAATTGAGAATCGAGGCGCAAAGTATTCGTCCAATGTACCGTCTTTATTTTGTGTGAAACGGACTTCACCCGATTTAGCCAATAGCTGATATGCTGGCTCAGGGATAGATACTTCTTCACCACGTTTGATTAACGCATCCCAATCACCAATACTGACATAAACATCACTATTGTCTGTTTCGCTTGGTGCAATAATAATTCGCACACGCTTATGCGCTAACAATGGAATATCGCCTTGTGTTTCTTGTGGCGCTTGCGGTTGTAATTTCACTTCCGCATCAGGGCGTAAAATGCCATTTGCTGATTCAAAATCAAGAATTGCTTGAACTAGCTCTTCTTTCTTGCCGTCTTTTTCAACGCCGCAATAATCACGCAAATGAGCAACTAATTCTTCTTTTGTTGCTTTTTTTAAATCAATAAATGGATAAGCCATTGTGTCCTCACTAAAAAAATAAAGCCCTCACAAGGAGGGCTTTTGATTTACGAATTAAAACTAAAGTGATGATGCAGCCACTTCTACACGAACTAACCAAGCATCGTTTAGGATTTTACCCGCCCACCAAGTTTTCCAACCAACTGAGCCGGTTTGACCTAATTCATCGCCTTTTTCAGCTTTACCAGGATTACGCACTAAAATTTGTGCAGCATCTTTACCTTTTAATGGGCAAGTTGCATAAGCATCTTGACCGAATACGGCGATTTTATACACGTCCGCTTTAGAGCCGGCAGTAGATAGCACTTTGTTTGTTGCCGGTGTACCGCCTTTGTTAATTTCAGGAGTGAATAAAGGCGATGTAATAAAGCGCACGTTTTCGATTGTACCGAACTCTTGCGGAACAATCGGCTGACGAGAGCCATATTCTGCAACTGGAGTGAATCCAGGCAAGCTGCGAATATCAGCCTCTAAATCAGTATGGCATACCGCAATGTATGCAGCCTCAATCGGTTTAGTACCGTATTTGATTGATCCATCAAGGATAGATGTTTTTTTCTTCGCGCGATTGCGTTGTAATTTACGCACCGCCGCACGAATATGCTCTAATTTAACCGCAGTGTTTACATCGTTGGAAGAAGTGCCGTTGGCGAAAATAACGTTTGTGCCGCCACTGATTGCGCCCCAAGCTAAAAGCTCGGTTGTCTCAGCCGCTTGTTCGCCTGAAAGCATTGTGGTGTCGCTTAACACTTGATCTTCATGGGTATCTTGAATCACATCAGTGATTTCAACCCAAGAGCCGTATTGTTTTAATGCAACTTCCACATCTTCATACGCCATTTTTTGAGAGTCTGGACGAACGCCCTCAGTTAATGGAGTTGTTGCCGGTGCAAATGGTTTTGGACGGCGGAATTTAATGGTTTGAGATTTGTTTTGTGGAACTGGTTTAGTTTGACCAAGTTTATTCAAAACAAGGATTGGTTCTGCATGAGCAAGCATTTTTGCCTCTGCATAAACTTTTGTGCGTGGAGAAATGTCGCTATCGGTATATTTAGTTGTAGCCATGATAAATTTTCCTCAAATGAACTAACTTATTTATCGCTGTTTAGCAAATTCAGCGGCGAATTGATTGAACAACGATTCTTCATCAACTTCATTGCCCCCTTTTGGACTTGTGCGACCGGTAGGAAGTGACAATGCTGAAAGTTGCTGAGAACGTTTATTCCGTTGCTCTGAGATTGATGCGGCAGTCTTTTTGTATTCATTGAGTAAGTAGATAGCATCTTGTGGATCGTCTGATTTAAACAATGCCTTGATGCCTTTTGGTTGATTATCTACCCATCTATGAAACATCGGATCGCCTAAAATATCGTTTGCATCAGGAACGACTTGAGTAACTAAAGAGATTGAGCTATCAAGTTGTTGCTGCGCAAAATCTTGCATATTTGCATCGACCATCTGAGCAATCGGCGCTGAAATATCATTAAGGCGTTGATTTTGTCCGGCGAGAATGCGGGATAATACTTCAGCAACTTCAGGATAGTCAGCACGCAAATTATCTAACTCACCATCAAAGGTAGTTTGACTTTGCTCGAGCTGTTCTAACGCTGCCTTAGCCTGTTGATATTTCTTAGAGAGAGCGCCAACACGACCACGTTGAGATTTAGCCATGTGTTCGTATCTCTCTTTTTCTGCTTTCATCAAACGGAAATGATCTTTCACTTCATCTGTGGCATCAGATAACCATTCAGGCAATACTTCCTCTTTTTCATCCGGCTGTTGCGGGATATTTTCTTGAGTGGTATTTTCCATGCGTTGATCGGGCGCTGGCTGTTCGGTTGTTTCTTCTGCGACTGACGGTTTAACTTCAGCAGTTAGTCCACCTGATTCAAGTTGATTAGCGGCCTCATCGAAAGCGGCATCAGCATTAAATTCTGTGGTTTCTTGATTTTCCATTTATTACCTCATTAAGCGGCATGTAGCGGCTTGTGATAATTCGTTGATAACAAAAAAGCCCACTCATTGAGCGGGCTTGTATTTAACCGTTTAGATCTGATACTAAACTTCTTAATTCTTTAATCTGACCTCTTAGAATATTGTATTGCTGAGGTGTTAATCCCTCAGCGCATAAATCCTGACAATACTCTTCGATCCGTTTATTCAGGTAAGAGATTAGAGAATTTCTGTCTGTTGAACTTGATAAAATCAATTTCTGCATAAAATCTCCAATAAAAAACCGAATTGCATTTCTACAATTCGGCTATTTTGTTGAATTTTACTGCAAATATTTTTAAATGTCAATGGATTAGTGTGTGTTTAATCCCTCCATTTGTCGATATTTACGCAATAATCGTGCTTGTACGCTGCTCATTTCTTTATTGTATCGTTTAATACCATTTTCATAAGCGACCGCACTGATTTTCCCCGAACGCAATGCACGAGTAAGTTTCGCTTTTTCACTTCTTGCTTTTTTAATAACGCTCTCTTCTTCCTCATGGAATTTAATCAATTTCATCTTGTCGGCATCTAACCAATCTCCAAGCTCATTACGCTCTTTGCGAGATTTGTATTCGTTATAAACGCTTTTAGCCTCATCGCTTGCCTCATAGTATCGGCTTTGAATCGCAAATTCGTTTGTCGTGCCAATGAATTGATTTAGGAATGGCGTGCGAGTTTTGCGGCCTAAATCTTCACGGTTTGGATTTTCAACAAATACAGTATTTAACTCTTTAAGACTACCAATCATTGAACCGTACCCGTCAAACAAGTTTTTAATTTGCTCTGGGTGCATATCAATTCCCAATGAATCATTTAGATCAATCGCCACATCTTTCCAGAATTGAGCGGTTGTCGCCTTAGATTGTTCGGCTTTTAATTTGTCATCACGCACATAATTAGTTGTGATTTTATTACCGAAAGCAGAACGATTTAAAACGTTTTGCATCACCGGCTGCAAGATTGATGGCGTTGCGGTTAAAGTGATTTTTTCCAGTGGATATTTAGCTGCTGAAATCTCAGACGGGGAAACCGGCGAAAATGTTTTCATTGAGTGGACTAGCATATTTGTTCCGGCCTCTGTGAATGAAATATCACTAACCGCACCTTTAACAAGATTTGTCGAGAAATTCCAAGCCATCTGCGCCATACCGAAACCAACCGGAATTTTGAAATATTTACCATCACCAATCGGGATTGGAATGTATCTCGTAATATCGCCAAGCTGATCCATTTTATTGCCACCCTCGTCCTCATCGTCCATTGAGCGCAATACAGTGTAAAGTGAAGTCATTGCGGCCATGTATGCTGCAAAGCGGATTTGCCCTTTACGAGTGGATAAATAGCGCATTAAGTTGGCTGCACCCATTACTGTTGGTTGCGAGAACATATACAAAGCTTTAATGCCACGCATTTTTGAGCCAGTTTTGCGGAAGTTGGTTAATTCGAGCGTTGTCGCCGCCGCTTGTTTTGAATCAATACCATTTTCTACTAGCGCTTTATAGGATGCTAACGCTGATACTGTATCAAACATCTTATTGTAACCCTCAAGCACTTTGCCAGCTTTCTCAAGTTTGCCGGCTATTGGATTATTTTCCTTGCGCAATTTCTTAATTAAATCAACTTCTGATTTATCGAGATAAGTACCATAGTTTGATACTCCCCCCTCTTTTAGAAGTTGTTTTAACATTCGCTCTGCTGGAACGCTATCACGCAATTCTTGACCGAATCCAAGTCGTTTAGTTGCTTGCCATACTTCCTTGTCAGCCAGTGCGTTTTTAATGGTATCACGACCGATTTTATCCATTGTTTTGCTATCAACTAGACGATTATTTTTATCATAAAGTTTTTGCACTCGGATAAATTCTGATTTTTCCCAAGTATCACGCATCATATTCATTGGCGCAAACGTAACAGTCCATTGAGTAACGCCTCGAGCATACCATCCTGTCGGTTTAGAGATAAGTTTCAAGAAAGCATTGGCGTGTTCAACGTTGTCATTGCGCAATGATTCCATCACTTGAGTTGGCAATTCATACTCATAATAATCACTGCCCTCTTTACGGATAAGCACGTTGTCGCTTGAGCGTGTTAAGCCTTGCATTTTACGTTTGCTAATACCTAAATTTGCGGTTGCTTGTTCTCTTGCCTCTGCATCAGAATAGCCTTTATCTTTTAATAAAGTTACTTCTGTTTCAAACAAGTCATCAATTTTAGATTTAAACTCAGCAAAGCCGGCATAGGTGGTGGATTTACCGATTGACTTCCAAACAGCATCAATCGCATCTTCAGCCTCAGAACTTGTACGACCTTTCAATGTTTTATCTCTGGCAATGTTGAGTGCATTTGAGCCAGCGCCTGAGATAATATCAACATCTACATCAGCATTAGGATCGCCAGTTAAAGGCACATAATGGCGATTTGCCTTGTATTCTTGATACTCAGCCTCAGTATATCGACCACTTGCACGATCAATATCCAATCTTGATTGATTGAGATCGTAAACGAGATCGGCTACATATTCCAAATTAGAGCGGCTGATATGTTTTTCTGTATTACTCATAATCAATTCAGCCTCAGGAATTGACCAACCGCCAGCAACCCCAACTTTAAAGCGATTGCCTTTGTTTTTGTAATCTGTGTTGTAAATATCAGCTTTGCGGTTATCGTACTGCTCTTTCGCTTTTAGATAAGCCTCATTTAAGCGGCGCACTTCTGCACTTGTACCGTTTTGTTTAGCGTTATCCAATAAGCGTTTTGTATCACGCATGACTTTTTCATCACGATTGAGTAAATCAATGTTTTTCTCAATGGAATAGCGAGCTGAAATCCAGTTACCAACCATTCTTTTCATTGTCAATTCATCAATTGGATGACTTTTATTTTTGCTTTGTTTAGAAAGTGCAGCAATTTTTGAAAGAATAGGCTTCAAATACGCTTGCTCTAATTCTGAATTTAACGCATCACGTTTGCCCTTAGCCGTGTACATTGCATCTTTTAAGCGGCGTTTTTCATGATCACGGCTGCTCGTATTCCCTGTTTGATCTTCAAGGTGCATTGAATCAATCCAATCATTCACCGGGCGCAAGCTATCAGCTAACCACTCATCAACTTTGCCAATCGCACGATTAAAGCGCTCTTTAAATCCTGAGAAGTCTTTGGATTTTAAGCTATCCCATGCGCTAGGCTCGCTATGCGCCACGCCTGTCATTGCTAAATCAAGAGCGGATTGCATTGTGTTTGCACGAGAGAATCGCACATCGTTTTTGCGAGGATTAAAGCGTTTTGATAATGGAATAATTTTGCCGTCATCATCATAAGTGATTAATTCATCGAGCTTGATTTTCTTTTTATCATTTACAACTTCAGATTTTCCGTTATCGTATCCTTGTTCTTGCAATGAATCAGCGTTAGTGAAAACTTCACTTGCTTTAACTTCTTTGCTAACAATTTGATAATCACCACCTAAATTAGCCTCACCATGCTCAACGGCATAATCACGGACAATCGTAACCCAATCGCCATTGGTAATAGTGCCGCCAGTGCCTTTTGGATACGCTCTGTAAATCGTCACTTTTGCATCAGGATTACCCTTAACTCGTTTAAGAATTTCCCAAGCCTGTCTATCCATTGAATCATAACCTGATCCATAATATTGATAACCTTTATTGGAATACAAATCATCAGGATATAATCCTTTTAGATTATCAATGCTTTGCGAGATTTCATCACTTCCATTTGGCGCACTATGATCCATTCTGTAATCAGGTTTATCAAACCCTTTCTCTTTGGCTTGCTGACTTACCATGTTTCTTAATTCAGGCTCAACGGTTAAATCACCATTACGATAACGCTCGGCCAATTCAATATATCTTTGATCTAAGTCATTATTGCCTTTTCTACTAAATCTAATATCTCCACTGCGATCATTAAATCGTTTAGAAAGTGGAATTACATCTTGATTATCATCAAACGTAACTAAATCATTAGATTTGAGATTGTTTTTTGTATTTTTATATACAAGATTTTTACCGTTATCATAGCCCCATTCATTAATATCATTGCCATCCCACCATAACTGGTTAGCTGGAACTTCAAACTCTTGGATTTTATATGCTCCATTTAAGGCATTTTTACCGTGCAATACTGCATATTCTTTGCTTGGAGTAACCCAATCACCATTACGGAAATTTGCCGCTTTTACATTTTTAGGAATAGCACGATAAACTTTAACTTTCGGCATATCATTGACTTCACCATTTTCGTTAATTTGTTTTCTCATCTCGCTTACGATTTTGCGCAATTTTGCAATCGTTCCTTGAGATACTGCATCTTTAGCAATAAGAGAAAGTGATTTTACTGTAAAAATATCTAGCGGCTGAGTTGAATATCCGAAAGCAATATCTTCAAGATTATGATCGATATTCTCTCCATTTTTTATTTCTTCCCATCTTTCGGCTCTTGTTAATTGAGGATCGCTAGGCGCACTCCATCCACGAATTTCATCAGAATTTTTTTCTTCATACCCTTTCTCTTTTGAGCGTTGATCAACCATTTCACGCAAACGCTCTGCAACACTTTTATCACCTTTTTGATAGCGATTAGCTAACTCAAGATATTCTTTATCTGAATAAGGTTTACTTAAAACACTGCTGTTTACATCGTTGGTTGATTGTTGAATATCCTCTTTAGGTAGATTTAATTTACTCAACCATTCACTAGGGAAATTAGGATTTTTAGATAATGCCTCATGTAATCTTTCATCAAGCATAGCGCTTTTAAGCCAGCTTTTATCTGACATATATTTTGCTGCAACAATATTTGTCGCAAATTCTTGATTTGTTCCGGCGGCACTAGCGATTTTAGATTTTAATCGGTTATCAATTTCAGCTTGCGCTTCAGGCGAGCGACTAAAACGAATATCGCCAGTTTTGCTGGATTCACTTAACGAGCTATTTTTGATTCGAGAAATAAGATTCAATACATCTTCATCAGAAAACTGCGCTGCACGTTCTACGCCAAAGAATTTTGACAAGAAATCTTTGATTTTTTGTGCGGTCATCGCTAACCATGATTTAGTTGATTGTCTTTGACCTTTTTTAATCTCTACGCCATAACGACTTTCAAGCTCATTCCATTTACCAGTTTCGTGTGCGGCCATCATTTCTGCGATAGCCTCTTCAATCGCAACAGATCGATTGGTTGCGGCTAAATCATCAGTATTTTTGCGTTGTGCTTGGATAGCATCAGCAATCTGACTAATCGCTTTATTTTTGCCAACATCTTGCATTAAGCCGTCATAAGAGCCTTTATAGCCAACGTTGATTCCACGATGCGCCATTTCATGCCACGCAACGAATTGCAAACGCTCTTCTTTGCTCATTGTTTTGGTTGCATTGATGCTATCTGCGATCAATGTAACCTTGCCAGTTTTAGGATTGAACCATCCCTCAACATCAGAAGTGATTAAATGGCGCACATCTTTTGGAGGATTTGCAAAGGTTGCAACTTCAATATGTTCTGCCGCTTTGCCAAAGGTTTTGCGAATAATGTCTTGAGCGTGTTGAATTTCAGGATTAAGTGTATTGACACTACCATCACTTTTTACTACACTAGCTCTATCGAAAAGCTCGTTTAATGTATCATCAGCCAGCAATTGTAGCGTGTGATTGATACGACGGGCTTTTTGCTTATCTACAAATCTAACTTCAGAATGTTTCACCATATTGGTGAGATAATTACTCGATTCATTTCTTCCATAAACACTAGCTATACGATGAAATTCGAGACCTCTCTCGGTTTTATTAGCATGAATAGCTGAGATCACAGGATTTCCATTAGTACCTTGTAGCTCGGTTAAAACAACATAAGAATTATTTGGTGAACCCTCTTTTGTGTTTTTAAAAACGGCAACTGGATTATTAATTTGTTGCGGAATTTGCTTTAATAAATCAGCCGTCATTTCAGGGTGTTCATGCTTAATTTTTGCCAATTTTTGTTTATTCATAAACATTGGTAAATCATCAAGTCCTGATTCAATGAGCGCTTTAGGTGTTGTTCCCAAATAAATAGATTCTGCTTTTACTTTAGTATTTGTTGAACCGAAAACATCATCCACCGCTTTCGCAAAATCAGAATTAGCGGATTCATTTAGGCTTAACCGAACATTCTCATCTGTATTTTTCGCTTGCTGCAACGAACCTAATTTATCAAAATCTACATCGCCGAACATGCTGGCTTGTGATAGATTGCCTTGCGTTTGCGCTTGATCAAAGTAAGCACCTAATACTTGCGCAATGCGTTTACCACTTCTGCGATTTTCATCAAAAATGGTTAGAATTTCTCGAGCCTCAGGCGATAAGTCACCAACAAAATCATTTTGAGCAAGATAATCAGCAATTTTAAATCCTTGAGCATTAAGCTGATTGTATTTCTCAACGGCTTGGATCACATCTTCTGAAATATTCACATCGCTTGATAACTTGCCGCTGTCGATACCTTGCTGAATTTGAGCAACTTTAGGTGCAATGGAAGTTAATGCGTTTAATACGTTTTTTGCACCCTGATCGGTATTTTCAATCAAACGAGATAATGTTTGACTGTCACCATACGCCTCATACAACATTGCATTGCGCATACGTTGCACGCCAGTTTGACTGAGATTGCCTCGACTATCTAATAATTCATTACGCACGTTCTCAGGCTGATTTTTCACAAATTGGCTGATGAAGTATTGATTATCTGCTGAGTTAATATCACCATCATCATTTGCAACAAAGTTATCCATGCTTGGCAAGCGGCGAGCATCGACTTTCGCTTGCTCTAAATCTGACATTCGCATACCGCCTTGCTCGTTGGAATTGATGTCCACTTGAGCAATATCAACTGGAGAAGTTAAACGGCGAACCAATACAGGATTTTCCATTTCATTTAATTGAGCCTGGTCAATGCCAAATTGTGCTGAATTGTCTTGCAAGAATTGGCGATAACCATCAGCGCCGCCCTCTTGGTATGCTTGTTGGATAGCCATTGAGCGACCATTGCCGGCAATAATTGTTTTACCGTCTAAGGCTAATAATGGTGCGCCAACATCCATTGTTGGACTTGAGGCAAGTTTGCGAGGATCTAAATTTCGTGCAATGTTATTAATTTGAGCCTGGCTTGATGCTCTGTCACGGTCACGGAATTGGTTTTCATCTTTTTGTTGTGTAGGCGCAAGCGTGCTTGCATCTACGACTTCATATTGGAAAGGTTGATAGTTACCATTGCCAACATCAATCTCATCGTTAGCGCCGCTTATAACGCCATTTCTGAACTCAGGCGCAATGTTGGCGGTAGATTGTAGATTGGCTGTTGGTGCAACGGCTTGCGGATCATCGTTGGCGTATTCTTTCGCTTGTTCTGCATAATCCTCTAACCAACGGCGCATAGCTTTGCCGTCTTTCGGATCAATACCGTATGATTGAGCAATATTGCGCACTTCATCAAACGCACGACCGGTCACATAATCTTTTCGAGCTTGTTCATCTGCAAAAATAGTTGGCGTATCAATAAATTCATTCGCACGAGATAAATCATTTTTTCTGAATTGACCAAGAATTGAATGTAATTCAAGCGCACGTTCTAAATTCGGATCAACTTTGAAAGTGGAGGTTGTTTCTTGTTGTGGTTGCTCTTCATCAAAGAAGTCTGATTCAAATTTTGCTTTTGCTTGTTGTTCTGCGAGCGCCTCTTCTGCAACTTGTCGTGCTTTAGCGGTTGCGATACCGGCATTATTGAGCGCTTGCACTCGACTGGCTGATACTAAATCGCTCAATTCAGTTGCGCCATGATTAAGCATATCAACATAGTTTCTTAATTGGCTATCAACTGCATCATTACCAGTATTGATATGATTTAATAGAGTGCGTTTCTGATTATTGAAAGCCATTCTATCGGTGTGAGTATCAAGTCCACCCATAGCAGAACCAAAGACTGCACCAAGCACTGCACCATTGATAGCATTGTCAGCCATGCCCTCAGTTAAATCTTTATCAGGATTGAAGTATTTTTGATCCGCTTTATTTAAGGCGTATTGTTCGCCAATACCTTGAATAGCCTCAGTACCACCCTCAACTGCTGCACCTTTTAATAAACCGCCTTTGATTGTTTTAGCTGGCGAACCTAAACCCCAAAATCCACCACCAAGACCGCTAACTGCATTTGTCACTAAATCTGTTGCAATAGCTGTTGGATTAAGCGCTGCATCACGGCCAACTTTATCGGCAAAGGATTTTTTCGCCATTGTGTAGATTTCATCGACCGATTTATCTTTTCCATCTTCACTATCGGCAATAGAATAATATTCATCGGAAAACTGCGGAATTTTGGCTAATTGTTCATTAGTCATTTCCATGACTTCGTCACGTTTTTGACCGTAACGACCACCGCCGGACATGGCTGACATGGTTGCTGTAATACCGACCATATTCCAGTATTTTTGCGGAATACCACGTTTAGCGGCTTGTTCCACTGCTGTTTTTCCAACTTCTTCAGCGACTTCTTTTTTGAGCAATAGTTTACCGGCTTGTTTTGCACCAATCGTTGCAACTTTACCCGCACCAAGCGTTAAAGCAGTATCAAGGTTTTGACCGATTAATGAACCTAAATTACCAGCCCACCAACGCAAATTGCGTACACCTTGCCCCTCGCCATCAAACGCATTTTGATTTAAAGCGGCTTTCATTTCATCTGACATTGAGGCTAGGTTTTCATCAGCACCTTTTGCCGCCCAATCGCCAACCTCATGAAACCACTCAATACCAGTTAAAGCACCAATGCCATGCGAAATATCACTAGCACCTTTCCAAGCGCCCATTTGCACTGCATCAACTGTATCAGCAACAAGCCCTTGTTGTTTTTTAGGCTCTTGCGCTGTCAATTCAGTATCGAGGTAAGTGGTTGATGCGCCATTTCCTTTCTTGCTACCTGTATCGCCACTGATAATGCCGATCATTTCTTTGTAGTCTTTATTGGAAAGAACGAAACTCATATATATTTGCCCTTAAAATTTAGTGATAAAAAAAGACCGCACTTTTAAAGTTGCGGCCTGTTATTTGTCTAATCCATAATTACCGGCTGGATTAGTGAGCGGCGTACTCTTCAATGCCACTTCTGTTTTAAATTTCTCTAAATCTATTGCTTGTTTACCTGTTTGAAGTTGTAAATCGGTTGTGAGTTTTGCCGTGCTGAGTTTTTCATCCAAGTCTAGGCGAGCTTGTTGTGATTGTTGTGTCATTTGCACTTCGAGCATCTTAATTTCAAGCTCTTTCTCTTTGATTTGAACTTTCATTTGCTCAATCTGAATTTGACTTTGAATCTTCATTTGCTCTAACTGCATTTCGTGCTGTTGTTTTTGTTGAGCAATCTGCATTTGCATTTGAACTTTTAGAATTTCAGGATCTTGCGGTTGTGATGCTTGCGATTCTTGAATTTCCTGTAATTTTTGTTCGTACTCATCACGAGGGATAAGCATGGTTTGCGTTCCCATGCTCATTGACTGCATTAATGTTTTAGCGCCATCGTACCAGTCAAAGGCATACATTAATTGCGGATGCTGACCGAATTTTTGGAAAATATCGATAATCTGCGCTGTTTGAGTTTCTTTAACCAATAGCGCTGATGTACCACGAGCAACAATCTGCATATCGCCTTTGATATTCGGATCATCGCTCATTGCCATGTTGTATTCATAGAACCGGCGAATTAGCGGTTTAGTGACTGCATCATCCCACTCTTTCACTTGTCTGCGGCGTACCGCATTAGCGGCATTCATTAGCATAGACATACCGCCTAGCGTTGGCGTAACCTGACCTTGCTCGCCTTGTGCAATCATTGGCAATCCACTTTCTTCATCCATAATGGATTTTGAAAGCTGGATGATATTGGCAAATTCTTGCTGACGGCTACTAATATCAAATACGCCAAAGGCTCTTTGCGCCTCAATAGATGCGTTCATTGTTGCTCGGTCATTAGTGCGCCATAGTTTATATGGAGATAATTCCCAAGAGCCATCCACTGGACTTAATACACTGCTATTCACGACTGCTTGTGGCCCGATACCTAAAACGCCGTTATCAATCATACCTCGCCAAGCAGTATTCAAAATTTCTTGCGCATCACGGCAAAGGTAAGGAATACCAAAGCCAAATACGCAGCATACATCAGGCTCGCAAGTGTAGATTGAGTAAGGGTATTCAGCAGAATCTAACGGATTAAGGTTTACGCTTAAAATCTTGCCGTTGCCCGCCATCACGATCACGCCATCAATTTCAAGATTAGCCGCCTTTGATTCTTCATCAGTTGGAATATTGAGCTTATTGCCCTCGCCTAACTGAGAATTGGCGCTCTCTAATACGCTCAATGGAATACCGCCATGATAAGTCCATAATTCATAGCGGTTGTCTTTGCTCTGTGTTTCTAAGCCTGATAGCGTTCTCAGCGTATCAACATAACCATCCATATCTGAGCTGGCTGTTTTCGTATCTGAGCCGTCTAATTCGCAAAGCTCAAGCACGTTATCTTTCAAATAGTATGGATTTTTAGCTAAAGTCTGTAATTGTTTTTTAGTAACATAACTGCGCTCAAAGACGAATTGACAATCTTTGATTGTGGATGCGGTCATATCAGGCACAAAATCCCACGGCAATACTAAACGAGCAGCCGGAATTGTTTTAGCCACAATCTCACCATTCCACTGCCCCATAGCATCTTCAGTCCACACTTTTGATTCCACAATATCAACGATAGGCGCACGCAAAATACCCGTGCCTAATACAGCGGCATAATGTAAGCATAAGCGAGCCTCAGCAGCGTAATCGCATTCGAGCAACTGATCGTCAATTAGTTTTTCCATCGCCTCCGCACGCTCTTTTGCTTGTTGCATAATCGCACGAGCGTTATCAATTTGAGCAGCCATTTGCGGATTACCGTTATCGGTTTGTTTTGCCATGTTGGCAATACTCGGCATAGGCGTTGGCGAGATACCATAATTCTTGTCATCGCTCGGGAATAACATATCTGTCATTTGAGCCGTCCAAGCATCAGTTTTAGCACGAGTATAACCAACAAACACTTTAGATTTACCCGTTGTTGTTGAGGTTGAGTATTGGTTGCGATATTGATACATATCTTTCACCCAACGTTCGACAACCGGCTGGCGTTGTTTGATTTGCTCTAATAATTTTACTTTTAGCTCTGATCCGAAATTCGTGATCGCCTCTAATAATGCGGATTGTTCTTCTGCCATTGTTTAGTATCCTGTCAATGAACTGATTGCTTGATGTGGTTTGATGTTGATGATCTGCTGTTTGAATAAATCAGGCATAGCGCCTAAACATAAATATTGGTTTGCATCGTGCGGATGCGAATAACGGTTTTTATCCGGCGTTTCAGTATATTTATCTTCCCCACTGATATTTAATAGGCGGTATGAATAGCCTGTTTCATAACCTTTGATAAGTGTTTTACAGTGTGGACTAATAAGCATTGCCGGCTGTCCTTTACCGACTAAACGAGATAACCACCAACGAACTGCCTCAAGGCGAGCCGTTGTATTGTTTGAATCTGCTGGACGAGCATTAAAGCCATTTTCCAATAGGATTTGAAAGCACGTTTTCTCGTTGGTTTGCGCACGCTGCACACCAGCCGGGTCGCCTATCACTTCAATTTCACAACCGTTGTATTTTGATTTGAGCAGAATTGAAAGCTGATCACGAATGAATCGTTCAATCCCCATACCAGTTGCAACAACTTCATCAGTGATGCGCAACTGTCCGATTGGTGCAACCTGACCGATAATTGCGGCTGGCGTTAAACCAAAGTCAAGACCAATAAATGTTGGCCATCCTTTAACCGGCAATAATTTATCTTTTGATACGTGCAATTCTTTGTTGAAGTGATCCATATAAACTGGTTTACCTGTTTGTACTGTCGCAAATTCATTACAGATGCGAGATTTAATCCAGTTGAGCGTTTGACCTTGCAAGTTACCGAACCAGTACCCATAACCTTTCTTGTGGTTTTCAACGTTCTCAGCAAGTGGATTAGCCACGAATTTATGCCCTTTATATTCAACGTATAAGCCAGCCTCAATATTGGCTTTGACTGCATCAGATAAAGAGCTATATGGAATGCCTGTAATATCGATTAATGCGCCAGGTTGAGTGAAAAACTCCCATCCTTTAGGCGTTAGACTTTCGCCTGTTTCTTCATCAATAGCGGTTTCAAATTCATGCCACCAGTGATCGTCATCAGGCGAGTTTGTGTCCATAATCATGCCGTTCCACGTTGCGCCATCAAATCCCTCTAACACGCTCTTTTTCGGATAACGCCCTGTACGAGTAACCGCCTCAGTAACAAGCAACACGGGCAAGAATTGAGCCTCGTTTATCCAAATCCCTGTAAGCTCAAGTGACATCAATTTCTTAACGTCTTTTGGCTTATCCATAGATAGGAACATAAATTCAGCCTCAACCGTTGTTTTACCGTCAGGATGATTGATTTTCATTAATCCTGAGATTGGACTGTCATATTTAATCGGACAAATGCTATCAGGAATCCAGTCTTGGAATGTTTTGATCACTGTACCCTTTAACTCAGGGTAAGTATTACGCACGCAAGCCCAACGAGTACGGCGAACACCATCGGAATTAGGCTCTTGGTTTAAGCAAATACGGAACATCTCCATTACACACCCAACTGATTTACCACTACCAATCGGGCCACGAATTGCCTTTACTAATGCGTTTGATTTATGTACTCGGCGAAAGGTTGGCGAGGCGATATAATTAATCTTCATTATCGCCGCCTGTAAAATCCATTGTGTATTCCACTTTGTGTTTGCTTGCTGCTCTTGCGCCTAATTCTTGTGCGAGCTTATCTGCTTTAAGCAAGGTTTCTTTCGTCTGAGCTTTTCTCAATTCGATTGTTTCAAGCACCAAATCAATATCGTTATTTGTGCGGCTTAAACTCTCAATTCGGGCAACCGCTCTATCTAATGCGTTCTGAGCGGCGTTAATTAGCTTATAGGTAACTTCTTTGTCGTCTGCTGTCGTGCAGCGCTTTAAGTCATCTGTGAACTTTTCAAGATTCTCGATTGATGCAATGGCACGTTGGCGCATTAAATCAATCTCGTCTTTAAGGCTAAAATCAACTACAACATCAAAAGCTGATTTATCTTTAAAGTAACGAGCGTAACCGCCATGCTTTATTCTTCTTTGAGATTGTAATTCAGAAGAGAATCTAGACGGTTTCGCAGTTGGTTTCGCAGTTTCATTCGCAATTTCGCAATTAATTTCGCAGTTTTCCTCTAAATCTTCTTTAGATTCAACGACTTCCAACTCAGCAATTTTATTCGCATTGTTTTTAGCGGCTTTCTTAATTGCTTTTACTTCTCGATTGTCACCATTTTGAATTTCATCTAACTGTGCGAATGCTGTTTCAGGCTTTTTGATATAGCGTTTCGCAGTGGCAAAATTCAATCCTTTCTTTCTGCACCATTCCATTACAGATACGCCAGTCTTTGCATAAGACTTGATGTATTCTATTTGAAGTGCGTTCCAATTCTTTCTTGCCATAAACGATATATAAAAAAGCCCGCAATTAAGCGGGCGTGTTGTATTTATTATTACTTACTTAACTTCTCTGCTTGCCATTCCCTAATTTTCTCAATTCGGTTTAAGCACATATCACGTTCGCGTTTTAGGATTACCGCGTACTTTGTTACATCACCATAAGTATCACCAGCAAATACTGTCTTATCTAAATGAGCGGTCAACGCTGCAGGTAATTGAGAACAACTCACTACAACAGGTTTACTGGCGCAAGAACTCAATAACATTGCTAGGAGCACTAGTATTAAAAGCACTGCTAGCTTTAACTTGTTTCGGTATTGATTTGATAACTGCATCTGATTTACTCCTTGAATCTGACTCAACCTGACTTAACTCAAATGTGAGCTGTCTATTTCGCTCCGCATCTTCTTCTAATTGAATGATCGTTTGACTTTGTGCGGCGATTGTTTCTTGGTGCGTTTTAATCTTTCCATTCAGCCCATCAATAGTTGCTGACTGATGACGAATCCAGCCACACAATGCAAGAATTACAACCGCAGAAACAACGGAACACATCAATAAAACCTTTGTGAATCCGTTACTGATATATTGCCCAATACTAATCATGTTAAACCTCATAATAAATAGCGGTGCGGTTTAGGCTTTTTTTGTTTACGCTTTCGCCATCTGATTTAATCCCCCATAACCGCACCGGCTAACTTTTACTTATGTAAACCAGATAAACATAATGCTTTTTCTTTCTCTCTACGTGAAACCAATCCGGGTAAAACTTTCCCACCAGCTTTATTCCATCTTGGGTATTCATTGCAAGCCAACTCATACTTACCTGACTTAAGGTATTTAAATAAAGTTGATTTTCTAACTGCACCACAGCCAACGTTAAAAGTAATTGATACTGCGGAATCAAATACAGACTGCGGCAACGCTCGACCGTTCCCATAAGCTAATACACATTCCTCAGCCACTTTAATGTCATTCTTCCAACGTTCTGCAATTTCTAAGTCTGTATAACGATGTTTAGGATCTATTGGCAATCCACTGTATTCGGTTGAACCAATACCAACGGTTAATACATCAGCAGGGCATTTATAAGGATCACGTCTACAACCTTCAGCATTACCAATAATCTCTGCTCCAGCCGGACTAAGCATTAACTCATCGCCATAAGCGCTATACATTGTCAAGATAATAGCTGACACTCCGCAAACACTTCCTGCAAGCCCTAATCCAGTTCTAGTCTTTGCTAACTTCATCTCTAAGCCCTCTTTTTAAAGCTTGAACCTTTAAGGCGTGTAATTCCTCTTCTCGTTCCTCTGCTCGTTTAGCCACTCTATTTTCATAGAATTTTGAATAAGCATTAACCAATGCCGTAACAATACCTATCAACAAACTCAAAATCATTAAATTGTTTTGGTCGCCAAGCCAAGCAAGAACACCGGAAAAACTCGACCAGAAATAAGTTTGATTCCCTGCGTCTTTAAACATTTTCATACTCCACCTCGCTTATTGCGGGGCAATAAAAAAGCCCACGCATTAACGTGAGCTTGTGATATGGCAAAGGCGCAAGGAATCGAACCTTAATTAACGGTTTTGGAGACCGCTGTCTTACCATTGGACTACGCCCTTATAATTGGATAATAAAAAAACCGAAATGTATAAATACACTTCGGTCATTTTTATGAATAATACTGCAAAACTTATTAAAAGTCAATGAATCTTATATATTACAATCGCTTATCTCTCAGTATTTATTATCTAAATCATCATAGATATTCCATGTATTTCCTCTATTATCTCTACCTCGATATATATCATCGCCGATGCGGTGAGTTGTTGCTCTGTAACCGCCTGATCCACTTGTGATATAGGTATCGCCAATTCTGTGTGTGGTGCTTGAAAATCCACTTGAATCACGGCAAATTCGAGTGTCTCCAAAGTTATTGCAAGTGGTATAATTCGCCATCGCAACGGATGATGTTAATGTTAAAGCAATTAATAGCAATTTTTTCATATTACTTCCTTAGATAATAATTAGTCAGCCATATAAACTAACTCTTTGCACTCTCTATAACTCTTATGTAACTTATTCATGCAAAGCTCAATTTCTCGCATTGCGCTCTCTTTGTTTTCTGCCTCATTCTTTTTATTTATTGCGTATGCAAACGTAAAAATAAAAATAATAAACCCAGCCCAAAGTAAAGCCTCTCTTAAATCTTTGCTCATACCCTCTCCAATATATCTAATTTAAATAAATTATAGAGGGGGATTTTAAGGATAACTGTGATCTACTTCACACTTTTGATAAGTTGTTTTTTATTTCTTCGATGGCTGATTTAGCTCTAAACATTATCAGTCTTTCTTGTAATATAGGATCAAGAATTTCCATTTCTCTTATTGATATTAAATAAGTGTAACTAAATAATTTACCCCCTTTTGAAATAATAAAAGATACAGCAACACTATAAGGCTGAGAATACACTACTCCAACTAAATCAATGCGAGATACATTTAACTCATCCTTTGAATCAAGGATTTTTTTGATAAACATTTTCACTGGCTTATCAAGTTTCTGCTCTGCATCTGTTGTTTTAAATTGGCTCATCATTGTAACTCCTTTTTCAAATACTGCTTAATTACATCCTCTGCGCAGCTCATTTCTTCGTAACAATGGCGCTCAAAGGAAACAACAAGCGCATTTAGATAGCGTTTAAAGTAAGCCTCTGTACAATCTAAAGACTTCATCAAGTGATAAATATTGGCTTTTAATTGACCTTTACCGTTACATTCCGGGCATTCGTGCTTTTGCACTCTACCGACTTCGCCAGTACCACGACAACGAGGGCAAGTATTGGATTTACGCAAATCGTTTAATTCTCTAATTCTTAATTGGCGAGCCTCAACGCTATTTGCCGGCAATCCGTTTTCTTCTGCAATCTTATTAGCTTTATCAATAGCGGAAAGATGCGCATATTGCGAGCGTAAATAACGCTTTCTTAATGCCTTGATATGTTTTAACTGGCTAGGCAATGGAAGATTGCAAACTATATCCACAACGTATTTTAAAGCCTCAGTGGAATGCTCTGGATGCCCAAACTCTTCACACCACGCATCAACATAACTATCAACAAATTCTCTTGATGATTTTTCTTGGCGATATTTACTCATCAGAAGATGATACCCTAGCATGTGTTTATTTTCGGACTGAGCAAAGGCGCAAATAATTTGCTCCTTATAAAGCAATGCAACGCCACCACGACCAGCGGTTTCAACGCTAACGCATTTTGGATCATGCAATCTAACTAACAATTCGATTGATTTACTCATTTTCAAGCCCTCTAATTTTAACCACTACCATTCCGCCTTTTTTAATTCCGCAATTTTTGCTGCGAAAATCTTTTATCACTTTGTTGTTGTCGTCTTGTATTAATCCTGAGGCGACTAAACTATCAAAAAGCCCTTTGTTTATATTATCTGGATCACGGTTGCGGTTATCGGGATAGTACACATCAAGGCAAATCGCTACTGAACCTGTAAATGGATCAAATTGTTGTAAAATCCTCAAAGCCTCCGTTTTAAATTTTCTGCCGGCCTCGCTGATATAGTGCCGTCCATTTCGTGTATGCCGCCAATAATGATTCACAGATGGCGGGTAAGGTAATGCAATTTCTAACCAATCAGACATATTTTCCCCTCCTTGAGTAAAATGTTGATTGTTCTTAACACTCCCTCTGCGTGCATAAGTCTTAATTGCTCTCGGGAATAATTTGTTCTTACTCTTCCATCGATTGCGTTATGGCAAGCAGCACAACAATACGCTCCGAAAATATCATGCGGCTTACTTCCCATTCCTCTAAGCCAAGAGCTTGTATAATGCGCCAATACCACTGTTTCGTTTTCACCTGTGCAAATACCAGGAATTCTTACCTGACATTCGCGCCCTTTCGCCTCCTTGCGTAAATTAGCCATTTTATTTTCCTCTTGAATACACTGCTCTTTTGTTAAATCGCTCTACTGGATAAGATGTTTTCGGCATGGTTGTTTCAAAATCTTCTTTAGCCATCCTTGCTAATACCGATGCTACTGCCGCCGTTATAATATTTTTACCGTGATCAACATGACCTATTATTTCAGTATTAACTACTGGCTTAGTGCGTTCTAATTTTTCCTTATCACTCATCATCGGCTCCAGATATAAAACAAATAATCACAAATACAACCACAAAAAGAACTACTGATAAGGCTATTTCTTCTCTCATGTCAATCACCAAAAAAACGCATATAATTGATTTAAAATGTTTTCATCTTTTGTATCGTTGAAAACGTACTTTATGGCGGCGTTAATTACCGCACTCAAACATTCACCACGCTCTATATCGTCCATTTCATCCCATTTAAGACTTTGTGCCTCTTTGTGTATTTCTCCTGTATCAAAGTTTATAAACTCATCAAAAAAACCGGCTAATATAGTCAAACGCTTTCTAAAATGATTAAATTGTTTAGCCTCGTCTGCACAAGCCATTTCTGTGTTATCTGCCGCATAGTGATCGAAACAAAATTTAAAGAACGCAAACAGTTTTCTGTGTAGTTTTGGATTGTTTCTTTTCTTAAGTTGAATTTCATACAACCCACCATTTTCAAGCTTTTTTAGCTTATCTAGGTACATATCATCAGCGGGACAAAACACCCCGCCAGCGTTTTTAATCATCGGGATAATCATTCATATCCACCGCACTTTTTAACAAAATCAAGACTTACTGAACGCATTACAAAATCTTGCATTGTCGGATCAAACACAATAACCATTTGCCCTTTGTTATTGCCTTTGATTTCCTCGCCTGTTACTGGATGGATAAATGCGATTCGTCCACCTGTAATATCAATCACTTCGCTTGCAACGTTGTGAATGTGGTTTTGATACCACTGTGTAGATTTATCGTTATTTAGTAGCACTACGACTAAATGCCCAGCATCTCGTAATTCTTTCGCTCGGATCAAAAACGGCGTTACATCAGAGTACGGCGGATTTACATAAATTTTTAAACTTTCTTTTTCGCAGCAATTTTGTAATCCACGCATAGAGCAAGTTAAAAAATCAAAATCGGAATCGATATATTCTTTACACAAAGAGTTTTCACTACTTGCGCAACCGTCAATATCAAAATCAAAGCGCTTGTTTAGCCAATTAAAAAAGTACTTAGGTGTGCGCCATGTATCTTTATCAAATTTTTGTTCCATCATTTTCTGTAACTCTCCCAATCAAATTTAATCACTGCACCTTGACCCTCTTTCATTCGGTCGATAATGCGGTCGCCAATGTACTTGCCTAATTCTTCCTCAGTCAGATTGCTGATCAGAATTGTTGGCCGCATTTGCTCGTATCGCTCATTGATAATTTCAAACAGAATGATTTTTTCTGATTCTGTACCGAACTGAACGCCCAATTCATCAATGATTAACAAGCTCTTACTGCAATAAAATTTAATTGCATCTTCCTCAGTTAAATCGGAATCTTTGCCCCATGTTGATTTAACTTTTCGGATGATCCGCATTACAGTGGTTAGATACACATCAGATTGATGATTTTCGATTACGCTATTGGCGATGGCGCAAGCTAAATGATTTTTCCCTGTTCCAGGTTTACCGCAAAATACCAATCCACCGCCTAATTTGAATCGCTCTAACCATTTATCTGCATAGCGTTGGCAAATCTTCTTAGCCAAGCGATTTTGAGCGGTTTCGATATAGCTATCAAAGTTAGCTGAGGCGAATCTTAGCGGAATACCTGATTTATCTTTTAGCTCTTTGATTTTTGCTAGTCTTTTCTCGTTATCAAAATCTCTAATTTGCTGCTCAACCAATTCAATTTCTTCTTTGATACAGTGAGGGCATCTTGTTTCAAACGCTTTGCCAATAAGCTCAACTTTTCTTACATACTTAGTAAATTCGCCATGTTTCGGGCAATGCGCCTCAACCTGTTGGCTTGGTAATAGATTTTCAGCCGTTGGCAATCCGTTGATTGCGTTTTTGTACTCAGATTTAAGAGCAATTAGCTTTTCTTGCAATTCTCGCTTATCCATGATTACACCTCGCTTTCACCGTCTAAAGCCCAACTTGGAATTTCTGTTTCTCCAAGATCTCTATCTCTTAAACCATTGTGAGCATCAAATTTGCCTGTTTTGCCTTTTTCATTACGCAATGAAGAGGCGGTTGATTGCCAATTCCAAGTTGCATCAAACGTAACCCAAGTACCTTTCGCCAAGATAATTTCAATCGCAAAAGAGGTTTCAATTCCAGCTATGTGAGCATTGTTAGCAATTAAAGCCATCACTCTTTTAGTGATTGGTGCTTTTCTGAATTTACGATGGGCAATAAATTCATCAGCAAGCTGACCGGTAACACCGTATTCAGCAAGCAGATCTTTTACGTTTGTTTTTGCAGTGCGTGTATTATTATTGTTATTTTTAGTAGTGTTATTTATATTGTTATTTTGTGTGTGAACTTTCTTCACTACTGAAAGTGAACTTTCTTCACTACTGCTATGAACTTTCTTCACTAGTGAACTTTCTTCACTACTTGATGTTTTATAGTCTTTTACCGAGAAAACTTTGATTTTGTTTGAACCGATTTTTTGCTCAAGTAAACCTAATTCAACAAGTCGCTCACAGGCATCAATAACTTTTCGATTGCTCAACCCTGTAACTTTCATAAACTGGCTCACAGAAATAGCATCTTCTTCCTTGTTCCAGCCCTTTGTTTTTCTTAAAACGTATAAGTAACATTTCAATTCCGCACCCGTTAAATCAGCCAATAACTCATCAATGACCGAATTAGGTAACTGGAAAGAATTAACGACAAAATCACTCATTGCATTAACTCCGAAGCATAACGAGATGCGATATATTCAATTCCTTTGCTTGTAACCCGTGTTTGAGTGTAATTGTGGCCGTGTTCGGTTGTGCCAGTTTTCACATCAAACAAGCCTTTGGCGTGGTATTTTTGGTAAGGTAAAAGATTTCCAGATTGTCTAAACAAAAGTCCGTCACCAACGAGGCAATCAATCATTGCTCTTTCTGGAACTTTTAGGATTTTGGCTGTTTCACGAAGTGATTTAGTTGTTCCAACTTCTACATAACGTTGAACAAATTCCACTTTAGGGCGTTGCTGTTCAATCAGTAGATTTTGTCTTTCGATTTGCTCCGCTTGGTCTGCTGCAAGTCTTAAAGCCTCTGATAATGTTTGAGGGATTTGTGGCATTTGTTGATTTTCCAACTCTTGCCAACGATCAACTAATCGAGCTGTGAACTCTGGTGATAATTGAGCAACTACAACGTAAGTATCACGTTTAATTAATTGGTATTCTGTGACAACTTGACCTAGATGATTTTTAACTTCCACCATTGGTGTAAGTTGAATTAATCCCTTGTCTTGTAAGCGTTCAATAGTTCTTTTCACTGAATCGTGACGAGATTCGACTAAGTCGGCAATCTCTCTACTGCTCATTGTTAAAACACTTGAATTTTTTCTCATAATCAGTGATAATACTTCCATCTTTTAATACTCCTGTACGTATTGATTGATTACTAACCTCTGTTACCGCAGAGGTTTTTTATTGCCTATTAATCCTGAAATTCAGGAAATAATTCTTTCTTACTTAAATTTGTCGCTCTAGCCCATTCATCAGCAGATACTTTTCTTGTTGGAAGTGATCCATTTGAATTTTTGATTCGGTAAATGAATTGAGCTGTCTGCCCTACCGCCTTTGCCAATTTTGATTGACCTCCGGCAGCTTTAATCGCCTTTTGGATTGGCGTTTCAGTTTTTGTCATTGGTAAACCCCTTGTTTATCTAAATTTAAACCAATTATAAATCAAAGGTTGACAAAAGTAAACATTTGCTTTATTTATTTTTTAAATTTTAAGTTTATTATATGAGCAACTAATCAGGAGGCTTTGTATGAGCAACTTAGAAATCATCAGAGAGCGATTGGATCAAATCATCACCGAGCAGAAAATTAACAAGGCTAAGTTAGGGGAAGTGGCTGGTGTGAGCGCTCAAGCGGTAAATAACTGGTATAAAAAAGGGAAAATCAGTATAGCTTCAGCGAAAGCAATTTATCAGAAATACGGATATTCAATAGAATGGATACTTGGAGGCGAGGAAAGCCAAGTAAATGTTAATCAAAATGATGGTCTAACATCGGATCTATTTAGTAATGAGCGTGATTTATTACATAAACATCGCATTGATTACTATGATGTGAGAGCTGCAGCAGGAATAACAGGGTTTGAAAACTCTGATTACCCCGAAATAATCTCAAGCTTGTATTTGACAGATGAGGGTATGGCCCAGTTGGTCGGCAAGAAGTCGGCAGATGGTATTTGTCTTGTAAACGTGCCAACTGACAGTATGGAGCCGACTATAAGAAAAGGCGACATCGTTTTCCTTGATACAAAAGTTAATGCTTATAGTGGCGATGGCATTTATGCCTTTGCGATTGACGGTGCATTATTCATTAAACGTATTCAAAAGATGATCGGAGGCGGTTATCGTATGATTTCGGACAATGAAATATACCCACCCGAACAAATAAGCGATGATGTGTGTAAAAATGCTCAATTCATTGGTAGATTTATTCGCACTATCCATGTAGAGGCTGTAAATCTATAACTCTTACGACATGCCAGAAATGTATATTTCTGGCAAGGTTAAGGTTTACCAAAGCCAAAAATTGAATTTTGTGGGATAAATAAAAGAAAATTTCCCATTTTGGGAAAAATAAAGTATAATAGGAGCCCAAGTTGGACATCCTCGGTAAAGAAATTCTCATAGAATACTGCAAGGTGCATCCAAATGCCCGTTCTTCAATAGAAGATTGGATTGCAGCAATGGAAGCAAATCAATTTCAAAAAACACAAGACATAAAAGATAGATTCAGCAGCGTCGATTTTTTAGCCAAAAACCATTGTATTTTTAATATCAATGGCAATCATCATAGGCTATGTGTCAAGGTTATTTATATAGCTGGCAGGATGATTGTTAAATGGATTGGAACGCATGCGGAATATGATAAAAAAGATTTTGATAAACTCGCTAAAGGAAACTAACCATGTGGACATTGATAAAAGATAAAACGCAATATAACGCAGCAATGGATCGCATTATTGAATTAGCTGATTCTGAATTAGTAGAAAACACGCCAGAATTTGAAGAGTTTGAATTGCTTTCTTTGCTAATTAAACATTATGAAGATAAAAAATATCCAAAGGTAAAAACTGACCCAGTCAGAGCCATAAAATTTGTTATGGAGCAAAATAACTTATCACAAAAGGATATGATTAAATACTTAGGAAGCTCATCAAAAGTTTCTGAAGTATTAAATTATAAGCGAAAACTTACTTTATCTATGATTAGAAAATTAAGCGATGAACTTAAAATTCCCGCACAACTACTTATAGAAGATTACTCATTAAAAGATGAATGTTTTAGCTTGAATAAGTTGATTAATGATCCATATACAACGTTAACACAGGGTATTAAAAGCATATTTTCAATAAACATTCCTGA
>ERZ773007.71-NODE-71-length-48434-cov-4.773827_pt1 | contig 48434 bp, 56 predicted proteins | sample MGYA00580665_ERZ773007 | MGnify/ENA primary metagenome ERZ773007 (study PRJEB29015, sample SAMEA2738122) | human oral metagenome | biome: human oral; feature: human-associated habitat; material: saliva | place: China | collected 2167 ... | reverse complement strand
CCACGAGTTCGTCATCGGCTCTTTTTTATTGTCCTAGTTCATCTTACAATCATCCTACGATAATGACTTCAATGTTCATCTGTATTTTAGAATGAAGGTGTGATATTCTTATATTAAAGAGGAGGGGGCTTTCGCCCTCGCTTCTTACTTCCGGAGCTTGTCGATGATTCGTAGGATGAGCCTGTGAGGAACCCGACAACTGCCTGAGCGGTCAAATCAGTCCGGTTGATCGGGCTTTTTATTTTCCGCCTTCATTCTTTCCGACGCCTTATCAAGGGCAACAAGGCGCAGCCACACCGCGGTGTGGCTGCCCTAAACGCAGATAAAGCTAAAGAGCACGCGGTGTTAACGGGAGAAGATACCACCGCCGCTATTTCCGAATAAAGACCGCCCCGGCGGTCAGGAGGATTTAAAATGGAACTGCTGCTTGTATCCTATCTTGCCGGAACAAAAACAATCACGGCGAACTATCTTTCCAAACTGTCTTCCAAGACAATTACGTTTATTCCCACAGCCGGAAATGTGGAGCCGTATACCGGTTTTATTGACGAGGGCATTGCGATGTTGGAGGACTTAGGCTATCAGCTGCAGATGCTCGATATTGCCAAGGTCGAAGAACCTGTGCTGATACAGGAACTGGAGAGCGCAGCCTGTGTCTGCATATCCGGCGGCAATACCTTTTATCTCTTGCAGGAGTTAAAAAAGAAGCATCTCACAGAGCTTCTCGCGCGCCGCATCCGGGAGGGCATGTTCTATATCGGCGAATCCGCAGGCGCAATCATCGCCGCACCCGATATTGAATACAATCAAATTATGGACGACAAAACCCTTGCGCCCGACCTCACGGATTATTCGGCCCTGTCTGTATTTGACCACTCCGTTCTTCCGCATTTGGGAGAATTTCCCTTCGAGACAAGCTCCCGTGAAACCCTGGAACGCTACCGAAATTCATTGAAGCTGATTCCGCTCAACAATCACGAGGCAGTCTTGGTGAACGATCGGGGGGTATACCGTACTGTGCGAAACAAGCCCTGAAGGGAGCTCTCTATGACGCCGTTAGAACGCATGCAATCTATGCAGCCCTATCACAACAGCTACGAAGGCACACCTGCTCATCTGCAGGACAAGGCAAAACAGCTTTGCTGGGAATACAATCAGACCTCGCCCCAGGAAGAAGAAAGGCGCAGGGCAATCGTGACCGTCTGCGGCGGTGTGACCATAGGCGAGGGCTCAATCATCGGCGCAGGCAGCACTGTCACCAAAGACATTCCGGCGGGTGTGATTGCGGCGGGTGTCCCCTGCAAAGTACTCCGCCCCATCACAGAAGCGGACAAGTTAAAGCCCGAGGAAATCAGCTTCTGAGTCGAATACGGCATAAAGAATGAGGACAGCGCATGCGCGCTGTCCTCATTCTTTTACGCAAATACTTGATACGCAAGCCAAGCCCAAAGTAAGAGGGCGAACGGCAAAAACAAATATCCCCCTTATTGCCAACCGCATCCGGTAAAAAGGTGGGGTAAGCACGATTCTTTACAGATTGTGGCGAATCATCTCAGGGCTATCCAGCGCTTCTTCCAGAATGCGGCTTAGAACAGATGTGTAGCCTTTGCCAAGCATCTTTGCCTTTTTTAGTGCTTCCGGTGAAAGCCTAAGGGTGACAGTCTGTTTGCACCGCTCTTTCCGCTTCTGTTCCGCCACACGCCGAAAACACGACAACTCTTCCGCAGTCAACTCCCGGCATGTTTCATCCGGTGTCAACGGACGCACTTCAAGTGCTTTCAGCATATCCTGTTGCTTTACGGTCAGAGGTCTCTTTATATCAATCTCTCTTTGAATCATGGTAGACTCTCCTTTCTTCATTTGTTGCTTTTCTTGCCGATATAATCCGGATGGCTTCAAGCCGTTCTGTGTATACAACCATAACAACCACGGCAATTCCACCTATTTCTCCTATCGTGATATAGCGGTCTTCCTGTTCTGAATGTCGTTCGTCAAACCACTCCAAGCGATTAACATCATTAAAGATGAGCGCGGCGGTACCGAAATCAAGCCCATGCTTCACAATGTTTCTCTTTTCTTTGCTTTCGTCCCATTCAAAAAGCATGGATTTCCTCCGTTTTTCTATATTATGACAAAAAGTAATACATTTTGCAACACAATACAATGATACAGCAACATCGAAATTTACCCTTAAATTCTAACGGCACAAATCACAAAAATAGGACAGCACATGCGTGCTGTCCTATTCTTTTACCGAAACACTTGGTATGCAAGCCAGCCCCAGAGTAAGAGGGCAAGCGGCACAAGTATGCGAAACTTCCACTTTTGCGTCTTGTGACGAAAGAAATTCATGCCAAAGAACGCCCCCGGCGCGCCGCCGAGAAAGGCGCTGAGTAAGAGCGTGCGCTCCGAAATGCGCCAGGTATGACGGCGGGACTTTTCTTTGTCAAAACCGAAGAGCAAAAAGCTCATGAGACTCAGTGCAGCCACCCAGAGCAGAAAAATGCTCTGTTCCGTGTTCAAGTGCATGCCTCTCTCCTCCTGTCCTCTGCTTCTCTCCTGTTATACCGACTTCCTGCGTCTTCTATCTCCCGGCTCTATTCTTTCCCGTTCGTCAGAGCCCTGCGTATGCGGTTCGGGATCAAACATCCTCGTAAGTCCCCGGTTCCCGGGCAAAGACATAGTTTGTCTCGGTGGAAAGTTCGTCCCGAAAGGCATAGCCGCTCCGCGAAAAGCTCTTCAGTTCCTCTGGTCCCTCCGCGCCTATCTCCGCGAGATAACGAACCATCTCCCCGCGCGCCATCTTCGCATAGACACCCTTCTGGACTACTTTGCCGCCCAGAAGTTCTCCGAACACGCAGGTAATGAAGCGATCCTCCGGCTGTAAATACGCCTCGATTGCTTTCGAATACTCCTTCGAGGCGAGGTTGATGATGACACCGCTCTCATCCCGCACGGCGCGGTACAGCTTATCGCCCCAGAAGGCGTAGAGGTTCTTGTGACCTGCGACGGCGGCCTTTGCCTGCATTTCCAGGCGATAGGGCAGCACGGCGTCCACCGGCCGCAACACGCCGTAAAAGCCGGACAGAATGCAGAGTCTCTCCTCCAGATAGGTGAGCGCCGCGTCTTCGAGCACTTCCGGCGCCATGTATTGGTACTGAATGCCCTCATAGGCAAGAAGCGCGGGTGTGTCCGCCTCCCGAAGCGTCATCTCCGCGAGGCGGGCAACATTTTCCGCGGTCAGCTTGTCATTGCAACCCCAGAGCGCCTTCAGCTCCGGATACGAGCGCGTCCTGAGCCAAGTGAGCAATTCCTCGGTCTCCGAAAGATATTGCGGCAGATGTCGAGGCGCTATACTGTCTCGCTGCACGCGCATCTTTTTCGCCGGGGAGATGAGTATCTTCATGCGAGTTCTCCGAGCATATCCGCCGGATTTTCGGCGGGTTTCACCTTTTCAAAGCCTTTCACGATGATGCCCTGCTCGTCAATCAGATAGGTAGTCCGCACCACTCCCATCGAGACCTTGCCGTACATCTTCTTTTCTTTCCAGACATCGTAGGCCTGAATTACCGTCTTTTCGGGGTCCGAGAGCAACACAAACGGCAGTCCGTACTTTTCCTCAAACTTCTTGTGCGAAGCAACGCTGTCCTTGCTGATGCCGAGCACTGCTGCACCCTTCTCGCGAAACTGCGGGTAGAGCTCCGCAAACGCGCAGGCCTGCTTCGTGCAGCCGGCCGTCATATCCTTCGGGTAAAAATAGAGGATGACCTTCTGTCCCCTGTAGTCCGAGAGCTTGCGCAGCTCTCCGTTCTGATCCGGCAGTGTAAAATCGGGTGCTTTGGTTCCGTTTGCTAACATAGGGCTCCTCTCTCATGTTTCTGTAATGTACAAGGTAAAAATTTCAACTTTCCGCTGAAATCAGTTTACCATATTTCGGATAATGCCATCCTTCCGCTTGGGCAAGTGCATCCCGCTCCCCCTCGTCCGGTTTCTCGTTTTCTCTTCGGCTTCTCTCCAGAATTTCTTCCTTGTTCATCGGAATACCTCCGTTTTGCCTGGTAAACTTGTCAACCGCCTTTTCCCTATTCCGGGCAAATCCGGCAAGCGTTTCCCTCTGTCAGCACTTCAAGCTTTTCAGGTACTCCTTCTCCGCTGCGGTAATGCGGTAACTCTCCCGCGCCTTCTGTATTGTCTTATTGTGTGTCCACCGCGCAAGCCGCTTGTTTTCCAGATAGGGGATTGTTGCCTCCCACTGCTTTGCGAGCGCCGTCGCGAAGAACCAGGCGAGCATCATGTTTACATAATATTCCTCGGATTGCACCGCCGCCGGTATTTCCAAATATGCGACATCAAAATCCGCATCCAGAAAATGCTGCATCAGCATCCCGATTCCGAAGCGGCAGGTATAGGTCTTTTCCGATTTTGCCCAGATACGGATGTGCTGTAACAGCTCCTCTTTGTGCTTTGCAAAAACCTTGGGTGAAAAAATATCGCAGACCGCCCAGTTGTCTATGAAGGGCAGAAAGGCTTCTGTCTCCTCGAGACAGCGCGCAAAGTCCTTCTCCTCTGCGATGAGGAGGGCGTGGAGCAGGTCTTCGTCGTAATAACCGTGCGGCAAAGCCCGCAAAAACTGCCGGTGTTCCGGGTCCTTATAATACCGTTTCGCGAGCTTCCTGAGTTCCGGCACGCGGACCCCGATGATGCGCTCCGCGGGAACACCCGGTATTAACTTTTGTTGAAATACCGCATATTCCTCGTCCCGAAGCGCAAAGAGTTCTTCTTGAATATTCATAGCGTCCCCTCCGTAGGCATGCCTCCCTCGCTCCCGTCACTTCTCATCCGCCTTAAGCACCATACGCACAATTCCGTAAACACCCGCATAGAGGATGCCCGCCACCGCCCAAATAATCCAGGACTCCTCCCAGTCCTGCCTCCAAGTGCTCCAGCCGATATAGATTGCGGTTGTGAGGCACCAGTACGCGGCGACAAAGGCTCCCATCTTTGCCTGTATGCGCTTTTTATTCTTGGCGTAATCCCCCGCCTGGAGTATGGTGTCGTAACTCTCTTTGACCGTGTTCACGCGAACAATCAGGTTTGCCCCCAGCGCAACCAGCGCGAGCAAGAGATCCACACAGAGAATCAAAACCAAGTCGCTTGACTCCATAACGCCCGCAACGAGGAGCGGAATCACCGCCACAATGCAGATTACGGTGCCGCTGGCAACTCCCAGCGAATAGCGACTCTCGTAATCCCGCTTCTTCTCCTTCACCATGCCGCTCACACCGTATTCGGTTTCAAATGACTCCCGCTCCAAGTACTCAAAACGGCTCAATTTATTCCGATCTGTAATCTGAATGAATACACCTACCGCCGTGAGGAGCAGCAGTACCGCCAAACCGACTGCCATCGCCGGACCTTCCGCCAAGTTGTAGTCCGGACTTTCGGCGATTCCGACAAGCAGAAGCAATGCGGCCGGACTTAAAATGAACAAGCTGACCGTATTCGCGAGTCGGGGCGCTGTCTCCCGCTTTGCGTCCAAAAACGCATTGGCCTCCTCCATGCTCACCCGCCGCAGGAGACTGTCCGCATCCCTCCCGTATGTTTCGACTACGTCCCGGTTTTCCTTCTCCAGCTCATCCTTTAGAAGGTAATCCGTGCTCACGCCGAAGAGCTCGGCCATCTGAATGACCTTTTTGAGGTCCGGCACCGAACCCGCGCTCTCCCATTTGGATACCGACTGCCTCGACACACCGAGCTGCTCTGCCAGTTCCTCCTGGGACCACCCGTTCTTCTTTCTCTCATCTATAATCTTATCCGCCAAAATCATGTCTGTTCTCCTTCCGTTTTTGATAGCTCAAGCATGCCATTTTGCGCGCTTGCAGGCTACCAAAGCGGCTTGTCAATTTGTCAAACGGGGGTTGCGTTTCGCTGGCAACGTCCTTAATGCACACTTTCTTCCCAACTCTCTGTTCCGCCGAATGAAGCTGCGGTCATACGACAGACGACAGCTCCTCGGCGCGGTCGCTTATGTTTCGTTTTCGAGGATTGCCGCAATTTTTTCATATGTATTCCCGTTTCGTATGGTGACTTCCCTGTAAAACGCCTGCTTTATCAGCTTCTTATGATAGATGGTTTTCAGGTACTCCGCCTCATCGTATTTGCCCCAAAATACCGCTTGCCGCCCGATGTGTACAACTTCGTTATACAGAGCGGCTTCTTCGATAAAGTTCCGTATCTTATCCGCGTCCATACCGCAGGCGTAGAACAAAACATCTCTTCTCGCCATCTCCCCGTACCACCAACGCGGCAGTGCTGCCCGCTCCTCCAAGTATTCCTCTTTCGTGAGCAGGGCAAACGGGACGGAAAAGTCATAATGTTTTTCCAAGAGTGCTCTGATTTTTGAGATGCAGCTCTCTTTGGACTCGGCACTGCTAAAAAATAAATTTCCGCTGTTACTGTAAGATGCAGGCGCTTCAAACCCCGCCGCCATAAGTAAATCTATGAATTCACGCATCACCACTTTATTTTTGCCGCCCACATTGATGCCGCGCAGTAAAAGAATGTATCGCAAGGAAAGACCCTCCCGGAAATCGGCTTCTGTTTTCGCTGACTTAATACGGTTATAGCATACTTTAATTTCGCTTGATACCTTTCGTCAGCGCTCCATCTCCTGCGGCTCCTTCCACTTCTTAGCCCAAAAAGGAAAAAAGCCCCTTTTACCGCGCTCGGTAAAGGGGACTTTTTTTCCCTATCAAACTTATTCTTTGTCCTTGTTCAGAATGTTCTTGACGCCGTCAAGTGTTCCTTCCACTGCGTCCTTCACATTTCCGGCAACTTCCTTTGCCTTGGCGGATGCCTTCTCCGCCGCTTCTTCCGCTGCCTTCTTGGCATCTTCCGCGACTTCCTTTGCCTTCGCGGTTGCCTGCTCCGCAGCGCCTTCCTTCTCTGCCTTTACATCGCCGGAAATCTTACCGACGCCTTCTTTGACAGCACCCTTCAGCTGATCAATCTTATCTTCAAGTGACATAGAAATTCCTCCTTTCGTGATGCCTTCGCTTTCTCGTTTATTTCTACGGGGCTCCGGCTTGCCTGCATTGTACCCCAGCTGAGCGAAATAAGCAATCGAACACCCGTCTTGCATATGCTCAGTACTTGATATGTTTTTTCTACCAGGTACAATACTAGTATCAAAATATGAGGAGGTTTTCGGAAATGAAACGCTATTCGTATCAAACACGCGGTGTCTGCGCAAAGCAAATCAGCTTCGAACTCAAAGACAAGCGACTGCACAACGTCGTATTCCACGGCGGATGTCCCGGCAATACCTCTGCCATCAGCAGACTGCTTGAGGGCAGGGATGCGGCCGAGGCGGTGTCTCTCCTCAGAGGCAACGATTGCGACGGCCGCGGAACCTCTTGCGCCGATCAGTTGGCAATCGCCGTGGAGGAGGCCTTAAAGCAAGCGGACTTCATTGCTCCTTCGATGTAAGCCGCGCTTACTGTCTCTTATATCCGGTAATCATCGTCATGACAAAACAGAATACCGTTGCCCATGCGAAAAACTTGTGTGACTTCATATAGCCAGACCTTCCTTTCTCTTTGTGCTTTACGACTGTATAAGTCAATCTTACCTTGAATCGATAGGAAATGCCAGTGCCGAAAGAGCACCGGCATTTTTTTCAGGTTCTTTTCAGTAGGCCTGTACCGTTTATGCCTTCATCAATACCCTAAGCGTATCCGCAATTTCAACCAACACTCTCCCGATTGTTTCTTGAAAAGCCTGCCTGTCATACAGTTCTTTGTAGGCGTTATTGCACCTCTTGAAATCAATATCCTCCGCTATAAATCTCTGCCAATACCAGTATTTACTTTTGCTGCCATCGCACGCAACCGGCATTAGATGGTCACGCACATACTTTTCTATAACGCCATCTCGACTCTCCGGATTCGAGTTCTTTTTTATGATTGGATTCCAGGGGGCAATACCAAAATAAAGCTGGCTTCCAATTTCAAAGCGTAGTACGATTTTAGCCCCTATCTCGGGACTGGCTGAAGGAACATTATAATTCAGGCTTGGCCAGGTAAATGAATTCTTTTCGTAATAACGGATTGCCTCATCCCTGTATTCTTCATGAACAAGGTGCTTTGAATAGCCAAGTTTATCCATATGATTCTTGATGGCATCAAAGATTTCAATCATTTTTTCTGCTTTTACAGCCACAAGAACATTCGCGATTTTTTCCGCCGCTTCGAAATTGTCTCTTGAGGATGAAACTTGATTCATAACTTCCATCTCCACTTTCCCCTCCTCCTTTCCTGCCAGCTGTTTCAATATCTCCCGAAACTGCATCAAAATCTCTCTGACAGGATCGATCTGTTCCAACGCTCCGCCTTGATACAGGTCGTCAGCCAATCAATTATTTCTTCAGCAAACGAAATGCACTGAATCTGCGTGTCTTTCAATCCGTTTTTACTGCTGTACGAAGGCTCATGTCCATCCAGGGTAAGGTAATAGATGACGACATCCGGATCATACCTGACAGCGAAGTTATAATAATCAAAGCATTGACGTTCCTGGTCTGCCGCATAAACTTTTGCCTCAATCGGAAGCATATATTTTCCTATCCTGATTAAAAGATCGATGCGCCGATCATTCTTGATGAGTACCTCTCCCGAAACCGTAGCCTTGTCATAGTCCTCGGATGTAATTTGCCGAGTCTTTGCCCATCCTAAAGTCTCCAAAAATAGCCGGAGAAAAACACTGCCTTGCCCATGGCTTCCCTTGGGATCCAACAATTCGCGAATCAAACGGCATATTTTCACTTCATCACTCAGGATTCGCTGTACTCGGAAAATATTGAATTCTCTCCCCTGTCGAAACCGCTCCGCCCTATCAGAAGCAATCAATCTACGGACATCATTCAACAGTTGATCGATGTGTTTGTCCTCATTTTGTTCCGTAGCTTCCATATTCACTCACTCCCTGTGCTTCTGATATTATGCCTGCGACTACCTTTGCAAACTTGTTCCTCTGACTCTCCGCCTCCGACGGCTCCACGCAGGGGCCGTATCGTCGTGCCGGGTAAAACATGACGCTTTCATTCATTGTCCGCCAAACGGTTCTCCATTTGTCCTGCTCACCATAAAATTTTATCGTTAGCTTCTGAAAGTCTCAATGCGCAGTATGATAATTCCGTCTCAAAATTGTTAATATGAAAAGTTATCACATACCAATCGTAGATAAAAACGCCAATTTGTGTTACATTTGTGGTAGTATTTTTGAATATATCTCATATTATCGAATCGGCTACAGCCCTTGGTACGACAGGGAGGACGTGAATGATTTACTGTGTTGATCAACTTACGAAGTCATTTGGGAATCATACCGCACTCAGAAATCTGTGTGTTGAGATAAGCGAACCCGGAATTTACGGGATTTTGGGGCCGAACGGTGCCGGAAAAAGCACTTTTATCAAACTGATGTTAAAGATATTAACGCCAAGCTCCGGGAACATCTACTATAACGGCCAAAACATCGCACACGCCGGAAATGATTACTTTAGGAATATCGGTGCCGTCCTTGAAGGAAATCGAAATTTGTATTGGTATATGTCTGCCAAGGAAAATTTGCGTTATTACGGACGCTTAATGGGGCTGGACGACACTGTCATTCGAAACCGGACAGAGGAATTGCTCTCTGTTATGGATTTACAGGGGCACGAGAACAAAAAAGTGGGCTATTGCTCCAGAGGGATGCAGCAAAAAGTCGCCTTGATGACAGCGCTCATTCATTCCCCTAAAATTCTGTTTCTGGATGAGCCCACCTTAGGCTTGGATTTAACAACGAAGTTGAGTGTTATTTCCGAAATCCGAAGGATGTCAGAACAGGGCACGACTGTTTTTCTGACGACTCACCAGATTGATGTATTGGAGCGCCTTACAAATAAACTCCTCATCTTAGAAAACGGCGTTGCCACATATCAGGGCAGCATCGATGCTCTCGTAAATGCGCACAAGGGGCAAGAACGTACGGAATACATCCTGGCCTATACGAAAGAAGCCGTTGAGGCGCTCGCATCTCTTATTCCCTCGGAAGCAATCCGTGTCCGTGAAGAAAAAGGCCAAATTCACTTGAACCTTTCCGTGTCCGAGGAAGCTTGTGCGTACTCTCTTGTACAACTATGTGCAGAGAACCATATAAGAATCATAGCTGTCACACCTGAAACGCCGACCTTGGAAGAAGTTCTCATTGCTTTTTGGAGGAATCATCATGGCTAAGATAAGGCGCTGCTTTACCGCTGAGTTGCGAAAGTACTATTTGGAAGCGAAATGCTATTATCCGGATCACATCGTCAACTTATTCGTGCTGTTTATCATGTTCGTCGGCTTCTTCAAACTGTTCTCAAATTCTGCCGAGCCCCCCAACTCTACATATTACATAGGCTTCGTGTATTGGTTTTATGCCAACGGCATCATCGGTGAATCTTCCATGGCCATTTCCTCCGAGAAGCAGAGCGGAACGTTTGAACAGTTACTGATAAAGCCCACCGGTCTCTCCGGTATTTTATTTTGCAGAGCAGTCTGCTGGTTGCTGTTTCAATCCGTCGAAATCATTTTGGTCATGTCAGCGATTCATGTGATGTTTTCTATCCCCATGGCTTTTTCATGGATGGTTCTCCCCGTGTTCGCGATTACCATGTTGGGGCTCATAGGGATATCCTATTTCCTTTCGGCCTTGACTCTGATTTTTACCAAAACTGCTTCGTTCATATCCATTGCAGGCTATTTGCTCTTGTTCTTTTCGGGAGTGGTCGATGGGCGCAACATTCAAAGCTTTTCCCATTATGTTATGCCGCTTTCACAGGGCATTTATATTTCACGCAGCATCATCGAAGGGAACATGGTTTCTGTTTTTGAGGTCGGACTACTCGTACTTAATTCGCTCGCCTATCTTTTCACCGGGCTATCGGCATTTCACTTTGTGATGAGACACGGCAGAAAAAAAGGTATCAGCATGGAATACTAAAAAAGAGAGCTATGCCGTTACAGCTGACACTGCGCGGCATAGCTCATCTTCGCGATTCCGATACGGCTCAAATAATTCGGTTCTAAGAAACGGGAGCAAGGACTGCATTTCCGTCTCATCTAAAACAAGTCCGATGCTGTTCTTCAGTTCCTGCTTTTCACCAAAGGCCTGATAGGATAGTTCTCTTTGCGGCACATTCAATAAAATCCGTGCGCTGACTCGGCCGTGGAACAGCCCCATATCAAATTGGACTTTGGAAAAAATAGGCATGACCATCATCAGCATCTTTTCAGGGTAAAGACCTTCCGTAATGTCTTTTTGCTCTCTTCTTTTTTTCTCCTTGAAAAGTCGACCGATACTACTACTTCTGTGCTTTCTCCTTCCGGAAAATGCATTCGAATTCGGGTTCCTTATGCATTGAAATCAACCAACTTCTAAAGAATCATTTTTCTGCAAACAATACAATAATACTCTATATCAAAAATGATAAATTCTGAGTCCTCCGACTTATAGCAGCAAAAATCCGAAATCCAATCTATTTCCGGTTCTATGTTTATTTTTATCCAGAAAATATTTTCAAACTGGAAAATTGCAAGAAGATTATTATACTGAAGTTTCAGTATGGTTGTAGTGGTACAGTGATTTTGAATACCTCTGTCTGATAGATTATAAAGTCGGCAGAGGAGAAAATACATAACTCGAATATCAGACGGGCAATTACGCCTCAATCCGTTTGTCGCCTGTGATGCTGCTTATATAATCGTCAATATCCTGCACGATGCAATAATCTCCCATTGTATGCAGTGATTCAAAATATTTTTTGATATACCCATAGATGCCGTACTCTTCAAAGGTCTTTGCCACCTCCGCACCGGAAAGCCCTTTGAAATGACGGTACCGTTCCATGCAATAAATCAAAAACTTGGATTCTTTGCTCATCTCTCACGCCTCCTCCGGGTAATCATAGGAGCCTGTCAGAAGTTCATCTTGATACATGGTGTACAGCGTCATCGGGCTGTAATGCCACAATTTTGATGTTTCATCCGCAAGCTCCTGATAGAGCTTGGACTGATAAAAGCGGGAAATCACTTTCTCATCGTCCACATTGCTGTTTTTTGTAATCTGTTCAATAATGGGCGGCACAATGATTGCAAGCAATGCACTGAACTGATCTTCGTTCATACAAGCTCTCTCCCTTCAAAATGCAGGTATTGCAGGGACTTCTCAGTTGCAAACACCAGCTGATTGAATAATTTCCGAACCTTGAGCGCCGCCAGTGTTTGTTCCTTATCCAACACTCCGGTCATATACAGAGTAATGGTGCGGTACACATCATCATTTGCCACAGCACCATAAATCAGATCATGCTGCTTTCCCTGACAGCTTCCCTGACGGTTCTCAGCTACAAAATCCAGCCATGCTGCATCAGGGCTCTCAAAGCGCAGCAAACTGCACTCCTCGAAAGCCACTGCTTCTTCTACAAAATAAATATTCAGCGTAGCGGCTCCTGTTTTGCGACGGTCAGTAACCTTTTGAGCGAAGTTCACTGCCTGATCACGGTTGGTAGTGGTATAGAATCCAAAACCGAAGTCCAGATAGCGATTTTGCCGGATAAGTTTCGGCTGTTCTACGATAACATTGCTTCCGTGGTACAAAATCATTGCAAACGTCTCCTGTTCCTCTTAGTTCTGTTCCTTCACCAGCTTGTCTGCCGCCTCGATGTCGGAGCTCATCAAGGCGTGATGCGCACAAGCACAATCACGCATTTTTCTCTTCTGCTGACATTATAATCTATCAGGCAGAGATATTACAAATTCACTGTACCACAACAAACTTCGACCTTGCGCACGCATCTTTTTTACAAGCCAAAAAGCGTGCCCGATTCTCCCCTCCTCGTTACCGCCATTCTCCCGCACAAAAAAGAGAGATATGCTTCCTCAGATTGCTCTGAATCGGCATACCTCTCTCTATATTCATTCTCGATTGTTTAGTACAGCTTCGCGCCCGCCGGGATGTGGTTGTCCACCATGAGAAGATGAAGCTCTTCCTCCCCGTTGCGCTCGTTGACCGCAGAGAGCAACATGCCGCAGGACTCAATGCCCATCATGGGGCGCGGCGGCAGGTTCGTGATTGCAATCAGGGTCTTTCCGATCAGCTCTTCCGGCTCGTAGTAAGCGTGAATGCCGGAGAGAATCGTGCGATCCGTGCCCGTTCCGTCGTCTAAGGTGAACTGCAGGAGCTTCTTCGACTTCGGCACAGCCTTGCAGTCCTTTACCTTGACTGCGCGGAAATCGCTCTTCGAGAAGGTTTCGAAATCCACCTGATCTTCGAACAAGGGCTCAATCTTAACCCCGCTGAAATCAATCTTCTCATTCGGGGTAAAGAAGCCGCCTGCCTCTTCCGCCTTGCCTTCGCTCTCTCCATGTGCTTCTTTATTCTCGGCCTTCATGGTCGGGAGTCCATTTCAAATAATTTTTTGATGATCTGTTTCCACTTGTTATCGCAGGTTTCGTCCCAGTGCTGCCTGAAATCGCCTGTCTGTCACCATGGTTTATCGTTTACTTCATGCCATGTGCCTGTTGTGAAAATGTTGTACATCGAGTCAATTGTTACAGAGTGTTATGCTTCCCAGTTCTGCCTCCTGCCAGAATCAATCACTACATCTGCGGGCAAATCATCTGGCGGAATCGTCCTGGCGCGGCATTCTGCCAAAGACACATTCCTATTCCGTATTGCGCCTTGTGACGATTTGCTCTCCTTCATTTCTGATTATACGAGGCTGAACGGGAAATACCGAATACTTTCGTGTCAGAATTCCTGACATTGAAGGATTCCTTGATCTACTGCCTGGAAACAAGTTCATCCATCATTGCAACGACGGCATCACAAGTCTCTTCAAATTCAATCCCTGCGGCGTAGTCAAAATCCTTTCTGTAATTGTCCCACTGTCGTTTCATAACATCACTACTCTTCACAGTCCTCATGATTTCTGCATATTGCATCATAAGCTCTGAAGATCCCCTCTTGGCTGTTGTTGCTGACAAGGCTGCTTTAAGACTATCTACGTCAATATTCTCCGCCTGCAATTTGCTTAGAATATAAATGTCGTAATAATCTCTCGGTCTGGTATTCTGATTGCCTCTTGACACAACCGTTTCCAGCTTTTCAGCCAGAATTGTCGACAAATTATATGCCAGAACACGAATGCTGCGATCTTCCATCATCAGCTTATAGGAATACTCTATCTCCCGCGGTGTAATCTTATCTCCAGTCGTAATATCCAGTTTCAGCGGAACCGCCATCTTCTCATAATCAGCAGTCAATGCAACACGATAACCAGTGTACTCATCGCCTTCCCGGATTTCTCTAACACTTTTCAAGCAAAAATGAATAGCATCTTCTACAGGGACAGCAATAATGTCTTCCACCATTTTTCGTATTGCTTCTTCATTTACCGGATACCCTTTTATTGTCGCATCCATGTCCATCGTTGCTCTTGAATCAAGTCCGACCATAGACGCAATCAAAAATCCTCCTTTGATGATATAGTTGTCATGATATCTGGATAAGGAAACTCTTTCCAAAAAACGTTCCAACATATAGTTCTGAAGAACAAGTGCCGCAGAAATATTTTTATTCTTCGCAATGTTTTTTATGATTGCCTTCAACTGCATAGCGCTTTTCACAGCAACACCTCCAGATAAGATCTTAGTTTTTCTTCTACATGCAATATCGCAGCATATTCGGACAAAAGAGGAATATTTTTCTCCTTGCCTGACATATACCGCTTGTAAGCATCTGTTATCACCTGGACATCAGTATGATTTTTAGGATTTAAAACATCACACAATGTCCGCTCAGCTGAATAGGCTTTCACCTTATGGCCACTTGGTGTGAATAGATCTGTTACTCCTAAACCATATAGCGACTCCTTCATACCTTTGCATAGGATACCTTCCCGTTTTGGATTTGTCAGATTGTAAGTGGACGGAAAAAACATATGAAAATTCGCAGGAGTCCTGTCTGTGAGATCACATAAAAACAATGCTGTATCAAGAGAATAAATACCTCTCTTGTAGCGGCACTGAATATTTACAAACTCATCCTCCCAAACTTCCGGTAAAGTATAGACGCCACGTGCGACACGTTCAAGGATTCCTCTATCAGACAAATATTTAAGACTTCCTCTTGGAAGTCCGGCATTGGCAATCATGGCAGTAGTGATCACACCATTATTGTCTTTCGCAAGTTTCAGAATCTGTTGTGAAGGGATCATGTAGCCACCGCCTTTATTTACTTTCTTGCTTGTAATTGTACCAGTTGTAAGCAAGAATGTAAATTTTATTTTTACATTTTGACCTAAATAAAGAAATCCATCGAACGGACGAGGACACCTATCATCGAAGCAACCATACATTCATATCCATGAGTTTTGCCGCCTCGACCAGGCGCTTTGTGAGCTGTATGTCCTCCCGGCTCGGCTCGTTATCGCCGGAGGGATGATTGTGCATCAGCATGATGTTGCTGCAGTTCGAGAGAATACCGCTCTTCAAAATGTTCTGGATCGGCGCAAGTGACTGATTGATGCTGCCTATAGAGACGATGTTAAAGTTCACGGGCTTTAAGTGATTGTCCATATTGACAACGCATACCCACTCCCGATCAAGCTCCTTCGGCACATCCCGCATAACTGCCGCTGCGCCTTCCGGGCTTGTAAGCGGTATCTGGCTGTAATAGGTGGCCCTTCCTTAGTTTCAAGCGGATATCCACCTGCTTCAGTCGGTAATCATCCATGGAATACTGACCGGCTGTCTCCTTCTTCCGCGGCATCAGGTGCCCTCCTTTCCCCTTCTACCTCAATTTCCATGTGGATCTGTACATCCTCTCCGCATTCGCCAAGATATCGGATCAGATCCTCAATTGTCGTAAAAACAAGTTCTTCCTTATCCATTGCTGCCTCCCTTTGGGTCTGCTTTTCCCGCATTCTTATGTGGCTCCGCTGCTCCCAACATTTTCAGTTTCTCTATCACGGATCCGCGGGTGTGGTTCCTGTCCGCCGGAATCTGCGAAAGATTGCCGCGTTCCATCAGCACAGTCATTTGTTCGTCATAGTGCAGATATCTTAATCGCCTTGCCATTTGTTCTCCTCCTCGTGGCATAAAAAATGACCGATGCCTTTCCTATCGAAAAGCAATCGGTTGACTAACAACTGGTGGCTGGAAATGAATTTTGCGAAAAATTATTGACACTATCCAATCGGTCTGTGGACATTGGCTTCTGTTCTGCCAACTACTTCTGTTGTGGTTCCTTGTCGGAATTTCGGCAAAAAAATACCGGAAACGCTGTAAGTGCGAATCCGGTGAATGGTGGATATTCAATTGCATACAAAGCTGGGATTTTTCTTTACCTTATCCTTTATTTGGTTTCCGTTTTCATCAATTTCTCCTTCAATCCATACCATAATACCAAATTTACAAAAAGGGCATACAGTCGCTTCTTTGTAAACCTCTTGTTTGCAACGTGGGCAAATAACATATCCTTCATTCTTTACTTTATCCACTTACTTCTCTCCTCCGCCAAATTTAAAAATTTGCAACTCCTTGCTATTCATTTTCTGGTCCGCTCTTCTTTGATATGCCCATATCGTGTATCAAGTTGTTTCCTATCGACTGATCCATCAAACTTTAAAACATAAAGTACATCATCTTGTTCAGTTCCAGAAATAACGACTTCCACAGAAATATCTTTCCAGTCTACATTCCAGCTATTGATACTAGCATTAGCTCCATCATCTGCAATATCAAATGTTTGCTTAATTATGACGCGTTTTCCATTCTTCAAAACAAGTCTTGCATGTGTATATCCAAAAGGCCAGTCCGGATCACCAACCTGCTGGAATGAAAGCTCATAGGTTCCATCTGGTGCTATTGATTTATCAACCGGATTAATTTTAAAACGTGTGGCATAGATAAGGTCTCCAAGAAGGCAAGCAAAGACGAATGCAATAGCAGCCATGATGCCCAAAATAACTCGTAACACAGATTTCCTTTTATGAATCAACCTATTTGCCTCCTCCACTATTCTTTGAACATTAAATTCTGATTTATCTTCGGATAAACCGGTCATCCGATTCAATTGTCTCCGTGCTGACATAACGCTCCACAGCCATATGAAGATCATCCAACAGTCAATGAGCAGAACCGTCTCTAGAAAGTCGAAGGATTGATAATACTCGTATCGCAGGTTTCCATCCTCCGCACGAATTTTAGCAACTGTTCCGCTTTTCATCATTTCATTTGCAAATGCGATTGCACTTCCATTAGCACCCATATATCTTAAATTTATCGTTATTGCCATGTACTGTACTTTTTAATCAGGTGAAATCGATTCAATTCAGAACCGGCGCCCCTGAAACTAAAGTGACACACCTCATAGGGCAGTCGTTGAAAGATATCAAATTTCGGGTTTTAACTTGAGGTCGTAATTTGCGCCCTCAACCGATCATGCGCACAAATCGAACATAGCATAAAATGTCAAGGAGAACAATGAATACTTCTCCCTATGCCAGCATCCTCTATGGATAGGGAAAGGTCCTTTCTCAGACATCTGAACCATTGTCCTGGCTTCCAACGGCTTCTTCCGGTTTGCCTTCATCCTCCTCAAGATCTTTCAGATAATCTTCCTCTTCGTCCTCCTGATAATCTGCGTCCGGATCTGGTCGATCATCCCTCTTATTTTTCTTTCCGATCTTCTTATACACGTATGCGCCGATAGCAGCAAAGCCGGTCAAAACAAGCAGCACCAGCGTTCCAATCGGAACTGATGGCGTTTTCTTCTCCTTGGTTTTGGTCTCTTCCGGTGCAGACGCTGAATCTGCAGGTACTGTTGAACTCTTCTCCTTAGTGGCTTTCTCAACCTTGAGCTTGTCTTCCCTGCTCTCATCATCTTGCCGATCGGTATATTCCTTCACTTCATCCTTATCCATGAGGGACAGTAGATCCGCCTCGTCCACCTGGTTCAGGAAGTTGCTTCAAAATCATGAAATGCATAATTCACTCTATCTATCATTTCATTTCTATCTATCCCATAATTTTCAAGAGCAAAAGCCACTTCTTTGGTGCTATTAGTTGAAAAAAATTGACTTCGTGGATTTTGAAATATAGAAGCAATATTTTTACCCAGTTCTCCGGGAGTTGTGGTTTTTATATTATTTCCTATCACTTTTACACTTCCAGTTAAACTCCCTTCAAAGAAATGTGGAATTAAGCCATTTATCAATCTTGTAATAGTTGTTTTTCCTGAACCAGATTGACCAGTAAGCAAAATATCTTGTAGATGGCTTCCGCTTCTTTTGCCAGTAGGGTAATCGTCTTCTCCGTCAGCCTGTAGTACGCGATTCCATCTGCATAGCGGAAGAAACTGTGCCGGGCAAATTTCAGATCCTCATCGTCCAGCTGATCCGAGAACATCCAGAGCTTCCCGCTCATACCTTTTCCTCCTTTCGCCGCCTCTCTTCTTTGCTCATACCGCGCTTACCGATTCCCCTGGTCTTCTCATGAAAATTCTCGAGATAGGCATCGAAAATATCGCGCTTGATCAGCACCGTCCCTTCCATCCTGTACAACGCTCCCGCCCGATCCGCGAGCTCGATGAGCTTGCGGTGCGAGATGCTGTACACGACCTCCGCTTCCTGATAGCGAAGAAACTTTTTACGCAGCTTCTTCACCTCTTCCCGGACTTCTCTTGGTCTTGTGATGTCCTGATACTCCTGTTCCATACGTTTCCTCCTCGTGGATTTGTGGGCAGATGCCCGGATAACAGGCATCTGCGTCATCTGACCGCTATTCAAACAGGGATGAAAGGCTTTTCAGCCTCTTTTTCTGCTGTCTGCACGCAAAAAGGCACCCCCTCCCAGATTGATTCTGAAAAGGAGTGCCTTGAAGGTTTTTGGAACTGGGATGTGCGTCAGACTTTATGCTGTCATCTGTTACGATGTACCGTCATTTGACTTTTTGTTGCACAAATGTTGTAAATCCGGTGTCACTGCAAAAAATCGGCTTGGATCTGTTGTAAAAATCCGCAGGTTTTCCGCCCGTGATTTTCTCCGGATCAATACAGCTTCGCCCCCGCCGGGATGTGGTTGTCCACCATGAGAAGATGAAGCTCCTCCTCCCCGTTGCGCTCGTTGACGGCAGAGAGCAACATGCCGCAGGACTCGATGCCCATCATGGGGCGCGGCGGCAGGTTCGTGATTGCAATCAGGGTCTTTCCGATCAGCTCTTCCGGCTCGTAGTAAGCGTGAATGCCGGAGAGAATCGTGCGATCCGTGCCCGTTCCGTCGTCTAAGGTGAACTGCAGGAGCTTCTTCGACTTCGGCACCGCCTTGCAGTCTTTTACCTTGACCGCGCGGAAATCGCTCTTCGAGAAGGTCTCGAAATCCACCTGATCTTCGAACAGGGGCTCAATCTTAACCCCGCTGAAATCGATTTTCTCGTTCGGGGTGAAGAAACCTTCCTCGGCCTCCGCTGCCTTTTCCGTATCTCCCGCGTTCTTTCCGAGGGTCTTCATGGTCGGGAACAGCAGTACATCGCGGATGGCCGGACTGTCGGTCAGGAGCATCACCAGACGGTCGATGCCGTAGCCGATGCCGCCGGTCGGGGGCATACCGACATTCAGCGCGTTTAAGAAGTCCTCGTCCGTGTGGTTCGCCTCTTCATCGCCCGCCGCTGCCAGTGCGTCCTGCGCCTTGAAGCGCTCGCGCTGGTCAATCGGGTCGTTCAGCTCGGAGTAGGCGTTGCACATCTCTCTGCCGTAGATGAAGAGCTCAAAGCGCTCCACATAGTCCGGGTTGTTCGGCTTCTTCTTCGTGAGCGGCGAAATCTCGATCGGGTGATCGGTCACGAAGGTCGGCTGAATCATGTGCTCCTCGCAGAAAGTCTCAAAGAAGAGGTTCAGAATATCGCCTCTCTTGTGTCTCTCCTCAAATGCGACGCCCTTCTCCTTTGCGATGGCTCTCGCCTCTTCGAGGGTCTCGATGGTTGCGAAATCGACACCGCTGTACTCCTTGACCGCCTCGGTCATCGTAATGCGACGGAAGGGCTTCTCGAGGTCAATCTCGGTGCCGCTGTACATAATCTTCGCGCTGCCGTTTACCTCGCGTGCCACGTGGCGGAACATATCCTCGGTGAGGTTCATCATGCCCTCGTAGTCCGTGTACGCCTGATAGAGCTCCATCAGTGTGAACTCCGGGTTGTGACGGGCATCCAGGCCTTCGTTCCGGAACACGCGCCCTATCTCGTAGACACGCTCCAGACCGCCGACAATGAGGCGCTTTAAGTAGAGCTCCAGGGAGATGCGGAGCTTCACATCCTCGCTCAGCGCGTTGTAGTGGGTCTCAAAGGGACGAGCCGCGGCGCCGCCCGCATTCGATACGAGCATCGGGGTTTCGACTTCCATGAATCCTCTCTCGTCCAGATATCTCCGAATCGAGGAGATAATCTTGGAGCGCTTCACAAAGGTCTCGCGCACCTCCGGATTCATGACGAGGTCAATGTAGCGCTGGCGGTAGCGCTGGTCGGTGTCGGTGAGACCGTGGAACTTCTCCGGAAGCGGCTGCATGCTCTTCGTGAGCAGGGTCAGCTCCTCCGCGTGAATCGAAATCTCGCCGGTCTTGGTCTCAAAGACCTTGCCGCGAACGCCGATGATGTCGCCGATATCGTACTTTTTAAAGAAGGCATAAGCCTCTTCGCCGACCGCATCGCGCGCCACATAAATCTGAATGTCGCCGCTCAGATCGCGCACTGCGCAGAAAGACGCCTTCCCCATGATGCGCTTGCTCATCATGCGACCTGCGACCGAGACTTCCGTGTCCTTCAGCTCCTCAAAATGTGCCTTGATTTCCGCGGCGTGGTGGCTCTGCTCGTAGGTCGTAATCTCAAACGGATCCTTACCGACAGCCTTTAATTCGTTCAGCTTGTCAAGGCGTACCTGCATCAGGCGGTGCACATCCTGCTGCTCCTGCGCTTCGCTGTTCTTCTTTATCTCACTCATCGCTGCTCTCCTTTGTAATACTGAGTACCCGATAAGAAAGATCTCCGGCCGGAAGTTCGACCGTGACCTGCTCTCCGACTTCCTTGCCGAGCAACGCCGCGCCGAGCGGTGACTCGTTGGAAATGCGGCCCTCCATCGAGTCCGCCTCCTCGTTGCCGACAATCTTAAATGTGAGCTCTTCGTCCTCGTCGATGTCAAGCACCTTCACGAGGCTGCCGATGCCGACCTTGTCGATCGGCGTCTCCTCGGTCACATAGACCTCTGCGTGCTTTAAGAGCTCCTCGAGCTCGCCGATTCTCGCCTCGATGTCGCGCTGCTCGTCCTTCGCCGCATCATACTCTGCATTCTCCGAGAGGTCGCCCTGCTCTCTTGCCTCTTTGATTTTATCTGCAATTTCCTTGCGCTTATTGACGCGCAGATCCTGCAACTCTTCCTCATAGCGCTTTAACCCTTCCTGGGTCAAAACATTCTTTTTGATTTCCGCCATGGCGAACCTCCTTGGTTAAATAAAAACAGTCATACTATTATAAAGAAGTACTTTCCATCGTGTCAAGGCGATTCGCCGCCTGAAAGGCACTCTCCAGAATCTCGAGGAGTACTTCCTGAGACTCCGCTGTGTTAATCGCATGTCTCCACTTCGCCGCATTCGGAAAACCATGCAGATACCAGGCAAAGTGGCTTCTGAGTTTCCGCACTGCCATGCGCTCGCCGTCCGCTTCTACCTCCAGCGCGAGGTGACGCCGCATGACGGCAAAGCGCTCTTCAAGATCCGGCGGCGGCAGGGTTTCGCCCGTCTCCAGATGGTGGCGGATTTCCCGGAAAATCCAGGGATTGCCCTCGGCTGCCCTGCCGATTGCAATGCCGTCGCAGCCGGTCTCCCGCAGCATGCGCGCCGCGCTCTCACCGCTCACAATGTCGCCGTTTCCGATGACCGGAATCGAGACTGCCTCCTTGACCTGCCGTATGATGTCCCAGTCCGCAGTTCCCGCGTAGTACTGTTCCCGCGTGCGGCCGTGTACGGTGAGCATCGCGGCCCCGGCCGCCTCCAGGCGCTTTGCGAGTTCCGGTGCGTTCTTCTCGGCCTCAGTAAAGCCGGCGCGCATTTTCACGCACACCGGCTTTTTGCTTTTTTTTGCCATTGCGGCAATGATTTCCGCCGCGAGCGGCGGGTTGGTCATGAGCTTTGAACCGTCGCCGTTATTCACAATCTTCGGCATCGGACAGCCCATGTTAAAGTCGATCAGGGCAAATGCAGGGCGCTCCGAGAGTGCCTCCGCAGCTTCCGCGCAGATTTCCGGCTCCGAGCCGAAGAGCTGCACCGCGAGCGGTCTGTCGCCCTCACAGCTCTTTAAGAGCTCCTCGGTCGCCTTATTTTTATAGTGCAGCGCCTTCGCGCTTACCATCTCAGTGACCGCGAGTTCCGCGCCCTGCTCGCGGCAGAGCAGGCGAAACGGAAGGTCGCTGACGCCTGCCATCGGCGCGAGCATGAGCCCGTAGCGCAGTTCAAGTTCTCCGATTCTCAAATCTTCTCTCCCAGAAAGACAACGCGGTAGTAGAGCTCCAGCTCCTCGAGGAGCTCCTGGTGATCAAAGCGCGCTCTGCCTATCTTCATGCCGCTCGCAATGTCATCGAAGAGATAGTCGCCGTCCTCGGCGCTCGCCTTAAATAGGAGGTTCCCCGCCTCGTCGAATTCGAGCGTCAGTACGCCGCCTGCCTCCTCCGTAATGCTCACGCAGAGAATCTGCAGCTCACGTTTGATGCTCTCGGGGAGCTTCTGAAACGCCGGATTCAAATAAAACTTCTGCACATAAGAATTCGCGCCGCAGAGAACAGTATTTTCCGCTGTGTGTTCCGCCATAAGCTTCCTCAACGCGTCAGCTTTGCGGAGAGTTCCAGCTGGTACGCCGGAATTTCCTTCTGCATGCGAAGCGCCTCTTCAATGTCAAAATCACAGAACTCGCCGTTCCGGTAAGCGACCAGGCGGTTTGACTTGCCCTCGGCGAGCAGATCTACTGCCTTGGAGCCCATAATCGACGCGTAGAAACGATCTTTACAGGAGGGCGAGCCGCCGCGCTGCATATAGCCAAGAATCGTCGCGCGGGTCTCAATGCCAGTTGCCGCCTCAATGCGCTTTGCCATGGAGCTCGAGTGCCCAATGCCCTCGGCATTGATGATGATGAAGTGCTTCTTGCCGCGCTTCCGGCTCGCAATGATGTGATTTATGATTTCCTGCTCGTTGCCGTCATAGTGCTCGGGAATCAGAATCGCGTCGCTGCCGGTCGCAATGCCGCTCCAGAGCGCGATATAGCCTGCATGCCGTCCCATGACCTCGATGATCGAGCAGCGCTCGTGCGAGGTACTGGTGTCGCGCACCTTATCGATGGCGTCGATTGCGGTGTTGACCGCCGTGTCAAAGCCTATCGTGTACTCGGTGCAGGCAATATCGAGGTCAATGGTCCCCGGCACACCGATCGTATTGATGCCGAGCTTCGAGAGCTTGCCCGCACCCTTGAACGAGCCGTCGCCGCCGATGACCACCACACCGTCGATGCCGTGCTTTTTGCAGATCTCCGCCGCCTGGCGCTGGCCTTCTTCCGTCACCATCTCCATGCAGCGTGCCGTGTAGAGGATAGTACCGCCGCGGTTGATGATGTCCGCGACGCTGCGCGCATTCATATCGATAAACTCCTCGTCAAGCAGACCGGAGTAACCTCTCATAATGCCCTTTACCTTCATGCCGTAGTGCAGCGCGGTGCGAACCACCGCGCGGATTGCCGCATTCATACCGGGGGCATCGCCGCCACTCGTCAAAACACCAATGGTCTCAATTTTCTTTGCCATAACAGGAACCTCCTCACTGTTCCCCACGCGCGCTGCGCCTCACAGTGCGCCCTTGTTTCTCGTGAAAACTATAACACAGCGTCCCTGCTTTTACAATTTCAGAGGCTCTGCTTCACGGTCGTCTTCACATTTTCCGCGCCGAACGCTGCGCGAAGCGCTTGCAGCAGCTCTTCTTCGGCCGCGACGCGCCAGTCCCGCCCGAGCTGTATGATTTTTTTCTCCGCCCTGCAGTAAATCTTGACCGTATCCTGCCCCTCACTGTTACCGAGCGCAAGTAAGAGGTCGCCGCGCTTCTCGCGGAACTCGCTCTCATCCGCAAACTGAAGCCAGAGCGTGCGCTGTCCCGCGCCGAAGACGGAAAGCCGTTCGCAGATCAGCTTGCCGGACACATCGTCATCGCTGATCGTAACACGGCCGGAGAGAAAGAGCTTGGCATCCGGGATCAGGTGCTCCCGGTAGCGCTCATAGGCCTTCGGGAAGAGCAGCACCTCAACCGTGCCGACCAAATCTTCGACTGTGAGAAAGGCCATGGTATCGTTGTTTCGCGTAATCTTGGTCGTGACATTCGTGAGCACACCGCCGATTACGACTTTCTCGTGATCTCTGAGCGAAGCGCTGCCGCTCTCATCGTCCACGAGAAAGTCTATGGTCTTTGCCGTCACAGTCTTCTCCCAGAGCTCCCTGACGTCATCGAGCGGGTGCCCGCTCAGATAGACGCCGACTGTCTCCTTCTCAAAGGCAAGCAGATCCTCTTTCCGGAATTCCTCGACCTCCGGAAGGGCAGATTCGAGGCTCTGTCGCGCCTCCTCGCCGAGAAAGTCAAAGAGCGAGACCTGCCCCGCAATCGCATTCTTCTGCTTTGCCTTTTTGTCGAGCAGCTCCGGGATGAGCAAGAGCTTCTGCCTGCGGTTTCCCGGCATGGAATCCAGCGCGCCCGCCTTCACAAAGCTCTCGAGCGTGCGCCGGTTTGCCTCCTTGTTCGAGAGGCGCTCTATAAAGTCTTCGAGAGAGCGGAAGGCACCGCCCGTCTCGCGCTCCCGCACAATTTCCTCGCTCACGGCCGTTCCGACCGCGCGTATCGCCGAGAGGCCGAAGCGTATGCCCTCTCCCGAGACCGAGAACACGGCCTTGCCGTCGTTCACATCCGGCGGCAAAATCGGAATACCCATCTGGCGGCAAACTAAAATGTACTCGGCAATCTTACTGCTGTTGTCGATGACCGAGGTCATGAGTGCCGCCATAAACTCCTTCGGATAGTAGTGCTTTAACCAGGCGGTCTGGAAGGAGACATAGGCATAGCAGGCCGCGTGGCTCTTGTTGAACGCATAGTTTGCAAAGTCCATCATCTCGTCGAAGAGGTGGTTTGCGACTTCCTCGCTGATGCCGTTGTTCACACAGCCGCGTATGCCCTCGGCCTCGTTACCGTAGACAAAGTTTTTCCGCTCCTCGCGCATCACGGACTCTTTCTTTTTGCTCATCGCGCGGCGCACCAGATCCGAGCGCCCCCAGGTGTAGCCCGCGAGGTCTCGCACAATCTGCATGACCTGCTCCTGGTAAACCATACAGCCGTACGTCGGCTTGAGTATCGCCTCAAGCTGCGGGCTCTCGTAGCGAACCGTTTCCGGGTGGTTCTTGCCCTCCAGATAGCGCGGAATAAAGTCCATCGGCCCCGGGCGGTACAGGGAGATGCCGGCGATGATGTCCTCGAGCGTGGCCGGTTTTAACTCCTTCATGAAGTTTTTCATGCCCGCGCTCTCGAGCTGGAAGATGCCCTCGGTGTTGCCGCTCCCGATGAGTGCCATGACCTCCGGATCGTTAAAATCAATGCCGAGCATGTCGATCGGTTTTCCGCTCCGCTTCTCCGCCTCCGCGGCGGCATTCTGAATCACGGTCAGGGTTCTGAGCCCCAAAAAGTCCATCTTTAGGAGCCCCAGCTCCTCTAGGGTGTTCATGCCGAACTGGGTCGTAATTGAGCCGTCGGCGCCCCGCGCGAGCGGCACATACTCTTCCGCTGCCTTCTTCGAGATGACCACACCCGCCGCATGAATCGAAGCGTGGCGCGGCAGTCCCTCGAGGCGCTTTGACATGTCAATCAAGTGGCGCACGCTCTCATCGCTCTCATAGAGCGCGCGGAGCTCCTTCGACTGCACCAAGGCCTTGTCGAGTGTCATCTTTAAGTCGTTCGGAATCAGCTTTGCAATCTGGTCGCAGCGCGCATACGGTAGATCCAGAACGCGCCCCACATCGCGCACCACGCCCTTCGCCGCGAGCGTACCGAAGGTGATAATCTGCACGACCCGCTCTTTTCCGTACTTTCTGCCGACATAGTCTATGACTTCCTGCCGTCTCTCGTAGGCGAAGTCCACGTCGATATCCGGCATGGAGACGCGCTCCGGGTTCAGGAAGCGCTCAAAGACCAGCTGGTATTTTTCGGGGTCGATGTCGGTGATGCCGAGGCAGTACGAGACCACCGAGCCCGCCGCCGAGCCGCGCCCCGGTCCTACACCGATGCCGTGCTCCTTCGCATAGTGAATGTAGTCCCAGACAATGAGGAAGTAGTCCACATAGCCCATGCGGCTTATGACACCAAGCTCCTCTTCCAGTCTCTCCCGGAGCGCCTCGGGCTCTTCCGGGTAGCGCGCGCGGAAACCTTCCTCCGAGAGGGCGCGCAGATAGCTCTCGGCGTCCGGGTAGCCCGCGGGGACATCGTAGGCGGGAAGCTTTAATTCATGGAAGCGTATCTCGACCTCGCAGCGCGCGGCGATTTTCGCCGTGTTCTCCAAGGCCTCCGGCACCGCCGCAAAGAGAGAACGCATCTCCTCCTCGGACTTTAAGTAATACTGTCCGCCCTCGTAGCGCATGCGATCCGTATCGCTCTCCTTCTTGCCGGTCTGGAGGCAGAGCAGCAGGTCGTGCGCCTCCCAGTCCTCCGGGTTCGTGTAGTGAATGTCGTTGGTCGCAATCAGCGGGATTCCCGTCTCGCGGGACAGACGAATCAGCTGCTGATTCACGGCCTTCTGGATGCTGAGACCGTGGTCCTGGAGCTCTAAGAAAAAGTTATCCGCTCCGAAGATATCGCGGTAGCGGAGCGCTGCCTCTCTGGCGTCCTCGTAGCGGTTCACCGCGAGATGACGCGCCACCTCGCCCGCAAGGCAGGCGGAACTCGCAATGATGCCCTTTGAGAACTCGCGCAGGGTCTCAAAATCGACGCGCGGCTTATAGTAAAAGCCGTCCACAAAGCCCCGCGAGACAATCTTCGTGAGGTTCTCATAGCCCTCGTTGTTCTCCGCAAGCAGGATCAAATGGTAATAGCGCGCCTCGCCCTTTTTGTTGTCCCGGTCAAAGCGGGACCCCGGCGTCACATAAATCTCACAGCCGAGTATCGGCTTAATGCCGGCCGCCTTTGCCGCCTTGTAAAAATCGATCACGCCGTACATGACGCCGTGATCGGTCACCGCGAGCGCTGTCTGTCCCAGCTCCTTCGCGCGCTGAATGAGCTCCGGAATTTTTCCCGAGCCGTCGAGCAGAGAATACTCCGTGTGTACGTGCAAGTGTATAAATGCCACTGAAAACCTCCGAATCTCTTTCTGCGGCAACAAGAAAAACCGGGCGAATCCGCCCGGCTCAAAAGTTTGTCCTATCCGCGTTTACTGGCAGAGATATTCCTCAATGCCGGTAATCGCTGCGTCTTCGTCTTTGCCGTCTGCCGTCACGACAATCTCCAAGCCGTTTGCAAGTCCAAGGGTCATCATGCCCATGATACTCTTCGCGTTGACGCGCTTGTCCGCGTCGTCCACATAAATACTGCTCTCATACTGGCTCGCAACCTGTACCAGCATCGCTGCCGGCATGGCGTCCGCTTTCTTCCCGTTCAACTTCACTACCATAGACTTTTTAATCATTGTTCACCCCTCTTTTCTCTTGCCTCGCAACTCGTCCGCATATTCCGAGAGTTTCCGCAATCTGTGATTCACGCCGCTCTTGCCGACCGGCGGATTCAACTGCGCTCCCAACTCTTTGAGAGACATATCCGGATACTCCAGGCGGATTTCCGCCATCTCAGCGAGTGCCGACGGCAGGTCATCGAAGCCCTCCGCATCGCGAATGTACTCAATATCCTTCCGCTGTTTCAGGGCTGCCGCCACCGTCTTCTGCAAATTTGCCGTCTCACAATTGACCGTGCGATTCACACGGTTTCGCATGTCCTTCAAGACACGGATTTCTTCCAAAGCCAGCAGCGCGCGGGAAGCTCCCATCATGCCGAGTAAAGTCACAATGTCGTCGCTGTCCTTGACATACACAACATAATGCCCCTTCCGTTGCACGACGCCAGCCGTTGCGTCGAGTGCGGAAAGGAGTAACTTCAAATACCAGGCCTTGGTCTCATCCGGGCAGACAAACTCCAAGTGATAGAAACGCGCAGGATCAGAAATAGATCCAGCCGCAAGAAAGACTCCCCGCAGAAAAGCGCGCCGCGCCTCTTCCCCGGAAAGCTTCTGTTCTGACTTTCTGCCGATCTGTAACGCTCCGTCTTCATAGCCGAGCCCAGCACTCGCAAGGAGTATGGCCGCGTCTTCCCGGGACAGAACAGCACTGTAACTTTTGTTTTTCCCGTTCGGATGCCGTATCGTGATGGCAAAATCTGTTTTGATTCTATCTGTTTTTTTTATGAATGTAAAGTATTTCTTCGCACTTTCCTCGCCTTCACTGAGAACGCGAAGCTCTACACCATCGTCTGTTTCTGTCAGTTTTGCGCCGTAGAGCAATAAACCTTGCAACTCCGCCGAAAAGAGCTCGTTGTCTTCCGGTATCATCTCCGCGAGTTCGCGCTTCACCGTCACCGAGAACGACATGCTCAGAACTCCCCGAGGAAGCGGATTTCCGGCTCGAGCCGGATGCCGAACTGTGTCTCGACCCGATCGGCCGCCTCTTTCAGCACCGCGCGCACATCGGCCGCACTCGCGTGATCGAGGTTCACGAGAAACCCGGCGTGCTTTTCCGAAATCGCCGCGCCGCCGATCCGGAGTCCCTTGCAGCCCGCCGCGTCGAGGAGACGCGCCGCTATGTCGCCCGGCGGTCGCTTAAAAGCCGATCCCGCGCTCGGAAATTCGAGCGGCTGCTTTTCGCGGCGGGACGCCGCGTAGCGCTTCATCTCCGCGAGAATTTCCTCTTTTTCGCCGGGTTGTAAGACAAACACGGCCGAGAGCACAATCGCCCCCAGGTCCGGAATGTTGCTGTGCCGGTAGCTGAGTTCGAGTTCCGCACCGGTGAAGTGCCTCACACTACCGTCCGGCAGGAGGAGTTCCGCGCTCTCTAAAACATCCTTCATCTCACCGCCGTACGCGCCTGCGTTCATGACCAGCGCGCCGCCGACTGTGCCCGGGATACCCGCCGCAAAGGCGAGGCCGCTAAGCCCCGCATTCGCAGCCGTTCGCGCAAGTTTTGCAAGCAACGCCCCCGCCTCGGCTGTCAATCGTTTTCCGTTCACTTCGATTGCGCCGAAGCCCTCGCCGAGGCGTATGACCGCGCCGCGAAAGCCCTTGTCGCCGACCAGGAGATTGGAGCCATTGCCTATCACTGCCGTTCGGATTCCCTCTTCCTTGCAGTGCCGAAGGATGTCCCGGATTTCCTCTCCGGTCTCCGGCTCATAATAGAACGCCGCCGGTCCGCCGATACGGAAACTTGTGTGGTTCGAGAGCGGTTCTTCTCTCAGCTGTCTTCGCAACTTGCCTTCCTCCTCAATTTTTAATTCAGTTCTCCGACATCCGCGCTGTCGGACTCAATCCGGTAGCCGCTCCGCTCAAACTCGCCGTAGTGCGGCGGAAGATCGCTCTGGTCTATCGTGTCGAGGTGGCCGAGCATCTTACTCTTGACCTCCTGATTCAACGCTTCGCCGATGCGCTTCCGCTCGGCAATCAGCTCCTCTTCACGGCGCTCTTTCTCGTGCTTCTCGGCACTCTTTGCCATATTGTCGCTCACGCGGCGGTAGAGTTCCTTCGCCGCATTGTAGCCCATCTTCTTCTGACGGCGGTTCACGGCCGCGGTCTCACAAATAATCGCGAGATTCCGTCCTGGCCGAATCGGGAGCGTATTGCAGACCACGCGCACGCCGAGAATCTCTGTGTACTGATCCTCCATGCCGAGGCGGTCGTAGTCCTTGGTCTTATCCCAGTCCTCAAGCTTAATCACGAGGTCCACGGTCTGCACATCTTTCACACACTCTGCGCCGAACAGTGCGCGCACGTCGATGATGCCGATGCCGCGGAGCTCAATAAAGTGCTCGGTAATCGCCGGTGCGCGTCCGACCAGGGCGACCTCCGAGACTCTCCGGAGCTCGACCACATCGTCCGCGACCAGACGGTGACCGCGCCGGATGAGTTCCAGTGCCGCTTCACTTTTTCCGACACCCGAGTCGCCCATAATCAGAACACCCTCGCCGTAGACATCGACCAGAACGCCGTGAATCGAGAGCTGGGGCGCGAGTTTTGCCTTGAGCCAGCGAATCAGCTCCGAAGTCAGATCGCCCGTGGTCTGCGAGGTCACCATGCAGGGGATGCCGTACTCGCGGCACTTCTTTAACAAGGTCTCGTGCGGCTGCAAATTCCGCGAGAAGATAAAGCCCGGCACGCGGAAGCGGCACATGCAGTCAAACACTTCTTCCCGCCGCGCTTCATCCATGAGGCCTATATACTCCGCCTCGACATTGCCGATGACCTGTAGTCTCGCGTTGTCAAAGTGCGCGAAAAAGCCGGTCAGCGGAAGCGCCGGGCGGTTGATATCCGATGCCGAGATGATGATTTCGTCTGTGTTAATCTCCGGTGTCAGATTTTTAAAGTGGTTTCTCTGAATCAGTTCCGTCACTGTCACGCCGTGCATCTTCCTGACTCCTTTCCCGATGAAAATACCGATAGACTTCCTCCGCCACGCGGAGATTGAAACTGGGCAGGGTGCTGAGTTCCTCGACGCTCGCGGCGCGGACCCCTTCGACGCCGCCGTACTGCCGGAGCAAGGTCTTTCGCCGCACCGCACCGATGCCCGGAATATCGTCGAGCACCGAGTGCACCTCCGCCTTCGAGCGGAGACTCCGGTGGTATTCAATCGCAAAGCGATGCGCCTCATCCTGAATCCGGGTCACGAGTTTAAAGCCCTCGCTCCGCTCGGAAATCGGCAGCTCCGCGCCCCGGTACCAGAGTCCGCGCGTCCTGTGCTGATCATCCTTTACCATGCCGCAAACCGGAATTTGCAGATTGAAACGCTGTAACACTTCAAGGGCGATATTGACCTGCCCCCTGCCGCCGTCCATTAAAATCAGATCCGGCAGTTTCACAAAATTGCCGTCCTCGGCCGCGAGACTCCGCTGAAAGCGGCGCGTCAAGACCTCGCGGAGCGACGCATAGTCGTTCGGCCCGATGACGGTCTGAATGCGGAACTTCCGGTAATCGCTCTTCTTCGGCTTGCCGTCCTCGTAGACAACCATGGAACCGACCGAGAGCGTTCCGCTGATGTTGGAAATATCATAGGCTTCCATGCGGTGTAGGTTCCGAAGCCCTGTCAATTCTTCGAGCTCGTGCACGGCGCCCTTACTGCGCGCCTCGTCCATTTGGAGCCGCTGTCTGTCCTTTTCGAGAACCATATCGGCGTTTCGCGCCGCGAGCTCCATGAGCTTTTCCTTCTCCCCCTTCTTCGGCACCACGAGCCGGACGCGCGCGCCGCGCTTCGCGGAGAGCCAGTCTGTGAGGAGGGCGCTGTCCGTGAGTTCCTCCTGGAGCCAGATTTCCTGCGGGATGAAGGGCGTCCCGGCGTAGAACTGTTTCACGAAGCTCTCGAGCAATTCCCGACTCTCATCTTCCATTGCAATGTGGAGGTAATGGTGCTCGCGTCCCACAATTCTGCCCTCGCGGACAAAGAAGACCTGCACCACAGCCTCCCGCTCATCTCTGCCGAGCGCGATGATGTCTCTGTCCTCCATGCCCTCCGAGGTCACTTTTTGCCGCTGCTCAATGTGCTCGATGCTGCGGAGCAGATCCCGGAGTTCACCCGCGCGCTCAAATTCCATGCGCGCTGCCGCATCCGCCATCTCATCTTTCAGTTTTCTGACCGTCGGCTCGAACTTTCCGTTCAGAAAGTCGAGCGCGGCATCCACATTCGCGCGGTAGGCTTTCTCGCCCATATAACCTGCGCACGGTGCGCCGCACTGGTGAATGTGATAGTTGAGGCAGGGCCTCTCCTTGCCGATGTCCCGCGGCAGCGCGCGCTTGCAATCCCTGAGCTGAAACGCGCGGTACATAAAGTCCAGCGTCTTTCGCACCGCCTGCGAAGAACTGAACGGCCCGAAGTATTTTGCCTTGTCTTTCTTCATCTGCCGCGTCATGAAGATGCGCGGAAACGGCTCCCGAACCGTCACCTTGATATAAGGATAGGTCTTGTCATCCCGGAGCATCGTGTTGTAGCGCGGACGATTTTCCTTGATTAAATTATTCTCAAGCACCAGCGCCTCGAGCTCCGAGTCCGTCACAATATACTCGAAGCGGGCTATGCGGCTCACCATCTGCAGGATTTTAGGACTCTTGCCCCGCGAGGACTGAAAGTACTGCCGCACGCGGTTTCGGAGTGAAATCGCCTTGCCCACATAAATAATCTCGTCCCGTTTGTCATGCATGATGTAGACGCCCGGGCTCGGCGGGAGCTTTTTCAACTCCTCGGCGATGTCAAACATGGCGATTGCCGCGCTCTTTTTCGTAGCGCTCCTGCAGGCGCAGTGCCGCAAAAGCATTCCGGAGCTGGTCTTCGGGCTCGCCGCTGTCCTCAATTTCGAGTGTTGTCGCAATCCGTGCAATGTCACGCACACTCAGATTGTCCCTCTCCTCTTCGAGGAAGATGCGGCGCTCGCTCGGGCTCTTAAGCTCAAGGAAGTGCAGGAAAAGGCGATCCCGCTCTTCCGGTGCGGGCTCCGGGATGGGGTGCCGTGTTTCTTTCTTCGCTTCGCACGCCTGTCCCGCGGCCTCGCTCTCCTGTCCCTGTTCCGCAGACTGCGTTTGCTCTTCGGAAACGCCCCCGGGTGTGTCACCTGTGCACGCAGTCGTCTCCGGCGCCGCTGTCTCTGTTTCCTCTGTCGGTGTCACCTCCGAAAACCGCGCCGTAAACTGTGACAGGCGGTAAGCCAGGAGACCGAAATCAGCGGACAATTTCTGGCAAATCACCAGTGCTTCGCCGCCCGCGGCATCTGCCGCGACACAGCGCACCTGATACAGACTTCCTTCTTCCTGCCGGTAAAAGGCCCCCGGCAACGGGCTCTCTTTTTTATTCATGGCAAAAAGTATACCACATTTTTGCAAAGCTATGATACAATCTCGTGCGTGTCAAATGCACCCGGCACAGGGTCGGGCGGAATTCGGCGCAAAGGAGTGGATATGAAAATTGGGTTTGACAACGACAAATACCTCCGCATGCAGTCTGAGCACATCCGCGAGCGCATCTCCAAGTTCGGCGACAAGCTCTACCTCGAATTCGGCGGCAAGCTCTTCGACGACTATCACGCCTCCCGCGTGCTCCCGGGATTTCAGCCGGACAGCAAACTCCGCATGTTGCTGCAGCTGGCAGATCAGGCAGAAATTGTCATTGCGATTTCCGCGGCGGATATCGAGAAGAATAAAATCCGCGGCGATCTCGGCATCACCTACGATGTCGATGTGCTGCGCCTGATTCAGGCGTTTCGCGATGCCGGTCTCTATGTCGGCTCCGTCGTCATCACCCGCTACACCAATGCGGCCGACCAGTTTAAGAGCAAGCTCGAGGCCATGGGCATCAAGGTCTATCGCCACTACTCGATTGACGGCTATCCCGCAAATGTCCCGCTCATTGTGAGCGAGGAGGGCTACGGCAAAAACGAGTACATCGAGACCACGAGACCGCTCGTCATTGTGACCGCACCGGGACCGGGCAGCGGCAAAATGGCAACCTGTCTCTCCCAGCTCTACCACGAAAACCGCCGCGGCGTGAAGGCCGGCTACGCGAAGTTCGAGACCTTCCCGATTTGGAACCTCCCCTTAAACCACCCTGTGAACCTCGCCTACGAGGCTGCAACTGCCGACTTAAACGATGTCAATATGATTGACCCCTTCCATCTCGAAGCCTACGGTAAGACAACCGTCAACTATAACCGCGACGTGGAGATTTTCCCTGTGCTCTCTGCCATGTTCGAGGGTATCTACGGCAGCTGCCCCTACAAGTCTCCGACCGACATGGGCGTCAACATGGCAGGTAACTGCATCGTCGACGATGAAGTGTGTCGCGAGGCGGGCCGTCAGGAAATTATCCGCCGCTGGTACACCACCATGGATCGCCTCGTAAAGGGCGAATCCCGGAAGTCCGAGGTCACGAAGATTGAGTTCCTGATGAAGCAGGCCGGCGTGACCACGGCAAACCGTCCGGTGGTGCACGCGGCGCTTCTCAAGGCGGAAGTGACCGGCGGACCGGCCGCTGCGATCGAGCTGCCGGACGGCCGCATCGTGACCGGTAAAACCTCCGAACTGCTCGGCGCAAGCGCAGCCGTACTCTTAAATGCCGTCAAGACGCTCGGCGGCATTCCGGACGAAATCAAACTGATTTCCCCGACTGTCATTGAGCCCGTACAGGCGCTGAAGATTAACTACCTCGGCTCCAAGAATCCGCGCCTCCACACCGACGAGATTCTGATTGCACTCTCGATGAATGCCGCGAGTGACCCGAATGCCGCAAAGGCACTGGAGCAGTTAAAAAAGCTCCGCGGTTGCCAGGCACACACCTCTGTCATGCTCTCCGAGGTGGATATCCGCATTTTGAATAAGCTCGGTCTCCAGCTGACGAGCGAGCCGCGCTACGAGAACAAGAAAATCTATCACTGAGAACTTCTTCTCATACAGAAGGGGACACCCGTTGGGTGTCCCCTCGTTTTTATCGCAAGCCGACCGAGCAGAAGTCCGGTAAAACAGACAAAAGAAGCGGCGCCGGTTTCGCACGCTTCCTTCAAACCGAAGCCCCCGCGCAAAAAAAGAAAAAAAGCCCGGAACCGCCTGCCGTGAGAGCAGGGGATCGGGCTTTTTCGTGTTTTTGATCAACCTCAGATCAGGATGGGCTCCCGTTCGGAGAGCGGTGTCGGCAGATTTTTCACCTTGCGGAGAATCTGCATGAACTCCTTGCCGGTGATGGTCTCGCGGTTAATCAGGAAGTCCGCGATCTGATCCAGCACCATGCGGTTCTCGCGGAGCAACGCGAGTGCGGTTTGATATGCCGCCTTTAGAATGCGCTCCACTTCCTTGTCTACCTGCGCCGCCGTCTGATCGGAACAATCCATCACGGTGCGGCCGGAGAGGTACTGGTTCTCAATCTTTGCGAGCCCCATGAGGCCGAAGCTCTCGCTCATGCCGTACATCGTGACCATCGACTTTGCGATATTGGTCGCCTGCTCAATGTCGTTCTGCGCGCCGGTCGTAACATCGCCGAAGACCAGCTCCTCCGCCGCTCTGCCGCCGAGGGTCGAGACCAGTCGCTCCTCGAGCTCTTTCTTCGACATGAGATAGGTCTCCTCCTCCGGCACATACATGACATAGCCGAGCGCTCCCATGGTGCGCGGCACAATCGTGATCTTCTGCACCGGCTCCGTATTCTTCTGGAGCGCGGAAATCAAGGCGTGCCCGACCTCGTGATACGAGACAATGCGTCTCTCCTTCTGGTTCATCACGCGGTCTTTCTTCTCCTTGCCGACCAGAACCACCTCGACCGACTCAAAGAGATCCTTCTGGCTCACGGCCTTCCGTCCGTTCTTGACCGCGAGAATCGCAGCCTCGTTGACCATATTCGCGAGCTCCGAGCCGACTGCCCCGCTCGTCGCGAGACCGATTGCATCAAAGTCCACGGTGTCATCGAGCATGACATCCTTTGCGTGCACTTTGAGAATTTCGATTCTGCCCTTTAAGTCCGGCCGTTCCACAATAACGCGGCGATCAAAGCGCCCCGGGCGCAGGAGCGCGGGATCCAGAATCTCCGGCCGGTTGGTCGCACCGAGCACGAGGAGCCCCTTCGAGGAGTCAAATCCGTCCATCTCCGAGAGCAGCTGATTCAGGGTCTGCTCGCGCTCGTCGTTGCCGCCGCCGTAACGCGAATCGCGACTCTTTCCGATCGCATCGATCTCATCGATAAAGATGATGCAGGGCGCAGCCTCCTGCGCCTGGCGGAAGAGGTCGCGCACACGGGATGCGCCGACGCCGACGTACATCTCGACAAAGTCGGAACCCGAGAGCGAGAAGAAGGGCACATTGGCCTCACCTGCGACTGCCTTCGCGAGCAGCGTCTTACCGGTTCCGGGCGGCCCCACGAGGAGCGCGCCCTTCGGCAATTTTGCACCGATTTCCCGGAAGCGCTCGGGGTTATGCAGGAAGTCGACAATCTCGGTCAGACTCTCCTTCGCCTCGTCCTCACCGGCGACATCGGCAAAGGTCACGCCTGTCTCCTTCTGCACATAGACCTTCGCATTGCTCTTGGTGACACCACCCATGAAGCCGCCGCCGCCCCCGCCGACCCCCATGCGCCGTATCAGGAAGTTCATCGCGACAAAAATCAGGATGACCGGCAAAAAGAGCGCTGCGCCCGAGAGCAACACGCTCATAATGTCAAAGCGCTCCCGCGTCACGACCGCGCCTGCCTGATAGAGCTTCTCGGGCAGATCTCGATCGCTGTCCATGCGCGTTGTCACATAGTGCAAGGTGTATTTCTGGCCCTCCGGTTTCACATCAAAGCGAATCACCGAATTGCCGATTTTCGCCGAGACAATCGACTTTTCATCGATACGGCGCAAGAACTCCGTGTACGAGACCTCTTTGACCTGGGCACTGTTTCGCTTGCCGCCGAGGGGCAACAGTAAATTGAAAAACAGCATGACGACCGCAAGCAACATGAGCAGCGGGAACAACAGATTGCCAAAGCCACGTCCGCCGCGATTGCCGTCATCGCCCGGATCGCTGTCCTCCGGATTCTCGTCCTCCTCGTCGTCCTCTCCGTCGTCACCGCGCATCCAACGCGGTACCAAACTCTCGGACACATGTCCGCCCAGCGATTGCATCCGACTTTTCAAGCTGCCGGTCAGCGGCTCTTCCCGAAAGGTGTAATCTTCTGTTTCCGGATCAAAGGAAATTTCAACGTGATACTTAGCCTCTAATTCTTTTCGTTTGCTCTCCCGTTCCTCCGGCGGGCAAGCCTTCAGCTCATCATAAATTTTCCTGTACTTCTGCTGGAGCTCTTCCGGCAACACAAAATCGTCTGTGTCCGCATCATCGCCGCCGAGCATCAAATCTCGCAGGCGCTGATAGAGCCCCCTTTTATCCTTCTTTCGTTTGCTCATAAACTCGTATTCTTTTCTCCTTTAAAATCAGACGGATTTCCCGTCCTCCCGGCTGAGATAATCCCGTTTTCTCACAATATCTGTGCTACTTAGTATAGCACTTCTTTTCTTTTTCGTGGGGAATCTTTTCATTGTCAACCGCCTGTGCTATGCTTCTTAGACCTATTCTTTTTTTCAGAGGAGCGCTCCATGAAAGCCAAAACACAGGCCCCGTCGATCACGACGGGGCCCATCACCGGACAACTGTTACTGTTTTTCTTTCCGATTCTGCTCGGCACCTTTTTCCAACAGCTCTACAACACCGTAGATACCGTGATTGTCGGCAGCTTTGTCGGCACCAATACCGCCCTCGCTGCGGTCGGAGGTGCGACCGGACAGCTTGTGAATCTGTTTGTCGGCTTCTTCATCGGTCTCTCCTCGGGCTGCGGCGTCATCATCTCGCAATACTACGGCGCGCGCGACCGGAACGCGGTCTCAAAGAGTGTCCACACGACTCTGGCCTTTTCGCTGGTTTCCGGCGTCGTGATCATGGGGCTCGGCCTCTCGCTGACCAAATTCTCGCTCCGCGCAATGTCTCTGCCGGATGAAATCATGCCGGAGGCCTCTGCCTATCTCCGCATCTACTTCCTCGGCATGATTCCGAATCTCTTTTACAACATGGGAGCGGCCGTGCTCAGAGCGATCGGCGACTCCAGACGCCCGCTCTACTTTCTGATTCTAAGCTGTCTCAGCAACATTGTGCTCGACCTGGTCTTCGTGGTCTGTCTCCATCTGGGCGTCGCGGGCGCTGCGCTCGCAACCATATTCTCGCAGGCGGCTTCTGCGATTATGGTCCTCTATGTCCTGCTCCACACGGACAGCGAAGTGCGCCTCAACCCGCGGGAACTCCGCATGGACTTCGGCTGGCTCAAAAAAATGATCTATGTCGGCCTCCCGGCCGGTCTGCAGAGCACCATGTACACCATTTCGAATATCATTGTGCAGGCGACCGTCAACAGCTTCGGCACCAACACCATTGCCGCTGTCACGGCCTATGGCAAGATGGACGTGCTGTTCTGGATGGTCATCAATGCCTTCGGCATTGCGATTACGACCTTCGTGGGGCAAAACTACGGCGCAGGACAGGTAAAACGCGCCTTTCAGGGCTTCCGCATCTCCTTCGCGCTCTCCGCATTCGCGACCCTCTTTCTCTCGGCCGTCATATGGTTCTTCGGCATGGACTTCCTGCACTTTTTCACGAAAGATCCCGATGTCCTCGCGATTTGCCGGCGTCTGATTCACTATGTGGTGCCTTTCTTTATCACCTACATTCCGATTGAGCTCTGTTCCGGCACGCTGCGCGGCATGGGCAACAGCTGGATACCCATGATTATGACCATGATAGGCGTCTGTGTGCTCCGCCTGTTCTGGATTTTCCTCGCCGTGCCGCTGCACCGCGATATTCTGACCCTGATGACGGCTTATCCAATCAGCTGGATTACGACCTCCGTCGCGCTGAGCCTCTACCTCTTCCTGACCAGACACCGCTATCACCCGAAAAATCTGGTGAAGCAGAACTAAAAGAATGCCGCGGTTCGAAAAAATCCCCGGCAGTATCCAAAAGATGCTGCCGGGGATTTTTTCTGTCCGCACGCAATCAGCGCTCCGAAAGCGAAAAGTCGTCGTAACTCGCGGCGACCGCTCTGCCGTTTTGAAACAGAATCATCACGACCTGGTTGGAGTAAATGTCCTCGCCGAACTGATAAACCATATTGGACATGTGCTTTTCGTTGTCAAAGGTCTTCGAGAAAGGCTCGCCGTAGACATCCGCAATCTGCTGTCTCGTCGCCCCCATCGGAATCCCGTAAAGAGTGAGTTCCGGGTCCGGTTCGGAACTGCCGATCTCGATTCCCTTGATCGTGCAGTCCTTGACCGGCAAATCCTCATCCTGATTGTTCCGCACATTGATCCGAATGTGTCCGAAAGATCCCCGATACTGCACGCGGCAACTTCCGGTTGCCCCGGCCTTCACGATTTCATTCTCGCCGCTGAATACCGCGCCTTCTTTCTGCAGACCCTCAAACGAAGTCGGCACCGAGATGGTCTGCGCACCGGCGCGCACCATATGCCTGCCCTCCTGCTTGTGTTTTTCGATTTTCAGGTCTACGGTCACCGTCTTCGCGGCGGCCTCGCTCTCTGCCGCCTCGGCGGCCTCTGCCTTGATGTCCGGAATGCTGCTCTCCGCCTGAATCGTCAGTGCCTCGGCGGATGTCTGTGCCGCAGTGTTCTTTTGACGCCCGCAGCCGGTGAGCAGACTCACGCTTAAGATTCCGATTGTCACCGCACCGCAAACCGCGCTCCGCTTACTGCCTTTCACCTTGTCTCCTCCTCTGTTGCCCCGGGTTCGCAACCGACCTGAACCGGCTCCGCCGTGAGATCTTGAAAACGGCAGGCGCTGCCCGGCGCCTCGCTGCCTATTTCTTCCTCGGTGGAGGGCAGTGCTTTCGTTTTCCCGTCGAGACTTCCGCAGGCAGCCATCCAACAGCTGAAAAATCCGATTGTCAGGGCAAACACGAAGCCCCTGATTCGCCGTCTCATCCGCACACCTCCCCCGCTTTTTCTCTATTGTACCATGCCCCCAAGCTCCTGTCCCGCAATGACAAAAAGCGGCTCACACCGCTCTCGTGTGAACCGCTTTTGTGACAGGACTCCTGCTGCGCCCGACAGGACTTGAACCTGCACGGTCTCCCACTGGAACCTAAATCCAGCGCGTCTGCCAATTCCGCCACGGGCGCCGACTCTTGCTATTTTACGCAAACCCTCCGAAACTGTCAATTGACCTTTGGGACAAGGCAGGTTTTATGTTATGATAGGAACAGCATAAGGGTGGCGTTGCCGCCGCAAAGACAGTTCGGAGGCTTGCTTGGATACTAAAAATTTGAAATATTTTGTCGGTGTCGCGCGTTACGGTTCCATCAATCAGGCTGCGAAAGCCATGTATATCTCCCAGCCCCAGCTCTCGCATATCATCAAGAGCATCGAAGAGGAAGTCGGCTTTGACCTCTTTCAGCGCACCAACCAGGGCGTGCGGCTCACCAGAAACGGCGAGAGTTTTCTCTCGCATTGTCAGGTGATTCTCGACGAGATGGACAGCCTGGACCGCTTCATCAACCAGACGCACCAGCAGGGAAGTCGTCTTGTGGTCTCGATGACCCGCTTCTCCCACACGGCGGTCTGCTTTAACGAGGTTGCCTGCCGCCACCAGAACCAAGAAAGCCTGTTTCTCCGCCTCCGGGAGACCGATGCGATGGATGTCGTGGACGATGTGGCCAGCGGCTATTCGGAAATCGGAGTCTTACACTTTTCCGTCTCCGAGAGCGAGGGCATGCTCCGGAACTTTGAGAACAAGCGCCTTCGCTTTCAGAGCATTGCCCGCTTTAAGCCCTATGTATTTCTCTCAATGGATCATGAGTTGCTCCGCGGCAAGAAAGTCCGGGAACTGGATATCCGCGACCTCTTAAACTACGGCTTTGTGCGCTATATCGGGCAGTATGAAGACTTTTTTTACCACATTGCGACCGAGAACGGTATTGTGGATCTCAACGACTCCGCAAAAATCGCCTATGTCAACGATCGCATGGAGCAGATTAGGCTCCTTGCGCGCTCCAATTTTTACACGATAGGTATTCCGAAATATCCCGACGAGGGCATGCACTACAATGTCGTGAACATTCCGCTCCGCGCGACCAACGAGCATCTGCGCTTCGGCATTCTCACGAAAGAGAGTAAGCGTCTGACCGACATCGAGGACGAGTTTATCGCAGAACTCAAATCGCGCTACGGTGCGCTCTCGGACGAGGCCGAGGCAGCTGCCCAGTGAGTCGTCCCGTTCGGATCTCCGTACCGTTCGCTTTCTGCCGCCCGGCACATTCTTTCGCCGCTTCGGGACATAAAAAGAGAGAAACCGCTTTCTGCTGCGGTTTCTCTCTTTTTATGTTTCCGTACTCTGCTCCGGCTTTTAGCGTTCCGTCTCGCTCCGCTGTATCTCCCCGGCCATCGGCGACTCCGGCAAGAGTTGCAAGGTCAGAATCGAGGTATACTTTCGCACGGCAGGTTTACCGTACGCCTGACACTTGCTCAGAGCCTTCTGCGCCAGCTCTCCATGCGGTAGCGGCTGTGCTCGCGCGCCTCTCGCACTTCGCGGAGGAGACGCGGCAGGTCCTCGTTAAAGGTACCCGCAAGCGCCAGATAGTTCGAGGCGTGATTCGTGCGGAACACGGTCCCGGGTGAATCGATGTGCGTTAAGAAGAGTTCTGTCTCATCCATAATCTGATCCGGCTTTAAGAGCTCCATCTCGCCCCGCTGAATCTCCTTGGCCATCGGCGACTCCGGCGAGAGGTGCAGGGTCAGAATCGAGGCATACTCCGGGTTCATTGCGTTGATGAGCTCCGCGGACTTCACGGCGTGTGCCTCCATGCCCGCACTGCCGCCGAGTCCGGAAATCAGTGTGACCGAGGTCTGAATGCCGCAGCGCTTTAACTTTTGACCTGCCGCAATGATCTCTGCCGCCGTCTCGCCTTTTTGAATATGCACGAGGACCTCATCGTCCCCCGACTCAGCGCCGAGGTAAATCATCGCGAGACCGGCTTTTCGAAGCGCTGTCAGCTCTTCCTCCGACTTTCTCAGCACATCCTTCGCCGTGCCGTAGGAGGTAATGCGCTCGGCATAGGGGAAGTTTTTCTTCACATAGTTCAAAAGTTCCAAAAGAAGCTCGGTTTTCACGACCAGCGCATCGCCGTCCGCGAAGAAGACTCGCTGCACATAGGGGCCGTAGGTATCCCGGCACTCGTCGAGATCCGCAAGAATCTCCTCCCGCTTTCGCACGCGAAACTGCTTGTCCGTGTACATGTGGCAAAAGGTGCACTTGTTGTGCGAGCATCCTATGGTTACCTGAATAATTAAACTGCGCGCCTCACTCGGCGGGCGGTAGACATCACCTTCGTATTGCATCTGCTTCCCTTACTCCTTCATCTCCGGACACACTTGTCTCAGTATAGCTGATTTGTGTCAAAAAGGCGAGTGTGGGAAGCAGCACCAACCCATTTTTCAAACTCCTGATCCGTGCACCGCACATAGTGTGTGCCCTCGACAAGATGGTTCGTCCCCTTGCTGTAGTCGATGCCGGAACTCTTATAGTCGTAAATTTCAGCAACCCTCTGTTTTTCCACAATCGGATTCGGCACAGGAATGGCAGACAGAAGACTTCTCGTGTATGGATGAATCGGGCGGGAGAAGATTTCATCCTTGGATCCGGTCTCCAACAAATGCCCGAGATGCAGAACACCGATTCGATCGGAGATATATTTGACCATCGCGAGATCGTGCGCGATGAAGAGATACGCCGTCCCCGTCTCCTCTTGAATATCCTTCATGAGATTTACAACCTGAGCCTGAATTGAGACATCCAGTGCAGAAATGCACTCGTCCGCAATAATGAGTTTCGGATTCATCATGAGCGCCCGCGCAATGCCGACGCGCTGCCTCTGTCCGCCGGAAAACTGATGCGGATAGCGCGAGTGATGCTCCGGATCCAGACCGACTTTCCGGAGCATTTCCTTAATGCGCGCCTCCCTCTCTCCGGCATTTTGACAGCTGTGGTGGATGTCGAGCCCTTCACCAATAATATCCCCTATCGTCTTTCTCGGATTCAACGACGCCATCGGATCCTGAAAGATCATCTGCATCTGCCTGCGGAGGTTTTTCTCGGTCTGACGACTCATTTTCCCGGAGATATCCATGCCGTTGAATTGAACCGTTCCGGCCGTCGGATGATAGAGGCGAATGACTGCTCTGCCGATTGTCGACTTTCCCGAACCGGATTCGCCAACCAGACTGTAAGTCTCGCCGGGCCAAATCTTAAAGCTGACATCGTCCACCGCTCTGACCGCATACGTTCTGCTGACCGGAAAATACTGCTTGAGTCCGTTCACTTCGAGAAGAGGCTCTGCATTATAATTCGCCGCCATACTGTTCCGCCTCCTTCTTCATCCGCTCAATTTTTCGTTTTAACTCTGTCGGCATCTCCACCCGCGGGGCCCTCGGATCGAGAAGCCAGGTCGCTGCACAGTGGCTGTCGGTAATTTGAAACATGGGCGGATCGAGTTTATCATCAATCGCGAGCGCATACACATTTCTCGGCGCAAACGCATCTCCCGCCTTCTCATGCAACAGATTCGGCGGAGAGCCGGGAATCGTACACAACCTGTCATCATCTGTGTCGAGATCCGGCATTGCGGAGAGCAGCCCCCATGTGTAAGGATGTCTCGGATCGTAGAAAATTTCGTTGCTCTTGCCCTTCTCGACAATTTTCCCGGCGTACATGACATTCACATAGTCAGCAACTTTTGCGACAACGCCCAAGTCATGGGTGATGTAAACGACAGAGAGGCCTCTCTCTTTTTGAACTCTGCGGATCAGCTCTATAATCTTCGCCTGAATCGTGACGTCAAGTGCCGTCGTGGGCTCATCGCAAATCAGAAGATCGGGGTTACAGGCTAGCGCAATCGCAATGACAACCCGCTGCCTCATGCCGCCGGAGAGCTGATGCGGATATGCCTTCATGCACTTCTCGGCATTCTCAATTCCAACCTCATCCAACAGTTGAACAGCCTTCCGGTAGGCCTCCTTCTTCGGCGTACGATAGTGCCAGATCATTCCCTCCATAATCTGTCTGCCGATTTGCATTGTGGGATCCAGCGATGTCATCGGATCCTGGAAAACCATTGCAATCCGCTTGCCATTGATATGCCGTCGAATCCATTTCTTGTCTTTCGTGAGAATATCCACTTTCTCTGCCGTGCCATCGTCGTGACAATAGCGGAACTCTATGTTTCCGTGATTGATCACTGCATTTTTCGCGAGTATGCCCATTGCCGCGCGCATTGTGACAGACTTTCCGGATCCCGACTCGCCGACAATGGCGACCGTCTCCCCTCTGTAGAGATCAATGTTGACATCGCGGATTGCATGCACGGCACCCGCCGTCGTCTGAAATGTTATATCGAGATCGCGGATATCAAGTATTTTTTCTTCGCTCATGGACTTACCTCCCTCTTACATCTCCTTCAACTTCGGATCCAGCGCCTCGCGCAACCCATCGCCGACCAGATTGAAACTCAGCATCAAAAGTGCCATGACGGTGATCGGCGGAAGAATCTGGAACGAGTGCGTCGTAAAAGAGTTGAAGCCATCACTGATCAGAGAGCCCAAAGAACACTCCGGAACCGGAATTCCCAGTCCCACAAAAGAGAGAAAAGCCTCTGTGAAGATGGCCGTGGGAATGGAAAACATGACCTGTGTGATAATCGGACCAATGATATTGGGCAGAATTTCCTTGAAAATGATGAAGAAAGGACCTGCCCCGAGTGTCCGGGAGGCAAGTACAAATTCCTGTTCCTTTAATTTCAGCATCTCTGCCCGCGCAATGCGACTCATACCGATCCACTCTGTCAGCATCAGCGCAAAGATAATGGTCAACATCCCCGGCTTCAATATCAACAGAAGAAGCGTTACGATCACAAGCCGCGGAATTCCATTTGAAATTTCCAGAATGCGCTGCATGATGATATCGACTTTGCCCCCAAAATATCCGGAGATCAAACCGTAACTCATGCCGATGAGCATATCAATCACTGCTGCCGCAATCGCAATCATCAGAGACACGCGTGCGCCGGACCAGGTTCTGGTCCAGAGGTCCCGCCCAAAATTATCCGACCCGAACCAGTAATAGACGTTATCAAGTTTTTTCTCCCGATAACTGTTTACTTTCTTAGATCCGCTTGTCGTCAAAATAGTCTCACTGCCATCCAGAATTCCAAACCGCTCGAGTCCGGGAACACGGGGTGCAAAGTTTTTCTGCGCAATGTTCTGCGCACTGTAAGAGTACGCATTCATTTTCGGGCCGACAGCCGCCAGTGCCACAATCAGAGCAATCAGAATCAGCCCGACCATTGCGCTCCTCTTCCGGACAAAGCGGATGAACGCCTCTTTCCAGAAACTCTGCGCAGCAAAATTTGAGTCAATTGCGATCTCTTTCGCATTGTTTTTTAAGCAAAAGTCCTTTGCTGTGGGGACATATGCCGCAGCATCCGCGTTCACTGCTGTTTCTCTCATCTCAGCCTCCCTCCTTTGCCAGCCTGATTCTCGGATCAATGATACCGTAGAGAATGTCGACAGCAAGCATAATTGCGATGTACATCGCAGAGTAGATAAAGCTCAGAGAAATTACGACATTGTAGTCATTGCTCTGGATCGCATTGACAAGCAGTGAACCGACGCCGGGAATTGCAAAAATTTTCTCTACGACGAGGGAACCGGTCATCAAATCGACAATCAGAGGCGCCAGAACTGTGATGATGGGAATCAGGGCGTTGCGAAGTGCATGGCGGAACAGCAGAGCTCTTCCGGACAACCCTTTCGATTCTGCGAGAAGCATATATTCGCTGCCGAGAACTTCTATCATCTCTGATCGTGTGAATCGCGCAATCGAAGCCAATGTAAACATTGAGAGCGCGATGCTTGGCAACACACTTGCGTTCAGCGCTGCCTGCGTGCTGTACAGCATTGGAAACCAGTGAAGCTTAAACCCAAACTGAAAACTGAGCGCCAGTGCAAACACATAAGAAGGAACTGAGACGCCAATGACCGAAATGACAGTCGCAAGAGAATCCCAGATGGTATCTCTGTTCAGCGCTGCAACCAATCCGAGCAGCAGACCAACCAGCGCCCCGATTGCGACTGCCATGCCGCCGATTCCAATCGAAATGGGAAGACGCTGTGCAATCAGCTGCGCAATCGGCGTATTTTTGGAGATGTTATAGCTGACGCCAAAGTCCCCGCGGAGCATATTGAATACGTACCTGAAAAATTGAAGGACAACGGGCTGATCCAAGCCATACTTCGCATATAACAGAGCTCTCTGTTCAGCATTCAGCTTTTCATCATTGAAGGGTGAACCTGGCATGAGCTGCATCAAAATGAACAGAACCAGCAGAATGACCAACAGCGTGAAAACAGCAGTCAGAACTCGTTTGAGAACATATTTTTTCAATGTAATTGCCTGCTTTCAGAAATTGAAAAAGAAGCCGCGCCACATACATGACGCGGCCTCTTCGCACTGTGAGGATTAATTAGATTTTACAGTGTCTTTGTAAACACGGTTCAGAGCGACCGGATGATAGTCGATACCTGTTACTTTGGAAGAAATCATCTGTGCATTGGACTGTGTGTACAGCGGAAAAATAACCGCATTGTCCATGACAATCTTCTCCCCATCCAGCAGTTTTGCCCAGCGACCTGCTGCGTCCATTGCCAGATCGCCTGTTGTGCATGCCGCCAGTATCGCATCATAGTCCGCATTGCTCCACTCGCCGTAGTTATTGGAATTACCCGTGCCCCACATGCCAAGGTAGGTCATCGGATCCGCATAGTCAGGCCCCCATCTTGTGAGTCCCACTTCAAAGTTGCCGTCCTGCATATCCTGAACTCTCTGCTTCTTTGGTTCCACAACAAGGTTGACTGTGAGGCCCGGAAGGGTAGTCTCCCACTGTTCCTTCAAAACCTGTGCAACTTTCTGCGGCGCATCGTCAGCGTCCACTATCATATTGAGGCTGATGCTGCTGACGCCGAGCTCTGCAAGCCCCTTCTTCCAATAGTCCGCAGCTGCAGCTGCGTCAAACCTGCAGACATTCTCAAACTTCTTCTGGTCTCCGGCAAAGTCAGAGCCATCTGGTCCTGTCGCGAAGTCGATTGGAACCGCTGTGTAAGTCGGAATAGAACCGTCTTTCAAAACATCGGTCGTAATACTCTCGCGATTGATTGCCATGGTCATTGCGAGACGAACATTCAGATTGCTGAGCTCCTTGACCTTGCTGATATTCGGCACGACATACCAGAGATAGCCCGCCGCAATCGCATGGAACGTTGGGTCGTCCTTCACCTGATCAACCTGCTCGCCGTTCACAAGCGTAGTGTCAACAGCGCCTGTCTGATAACTCATCAGCGCCTGCTGCGAATCCTGAATTACCTGGTAGTTGATGCCGGTAAGTTTAACCCGTTCAGCATCATAGTAATCCGGATTCTTTTTGAGATGCAAGGTTGTCGCCGCAGGCTCATAGCTGTCCAGAATAAACGCTCCGTTCGACAGCGTTGTCTCCGGGCTCGTGGCAAAAGTATCGCCGCAGGACTCGAAAAACTTCTGATTGACCGGATAAAATGTCGGGAAATACATAAGTCCCAGGAAATAGGGAACTTGAACATTCAGTTCCACTTTCAGAGTTTTGTCATCCACCGCTATCACACCGAGTTCACTCTTGTCCTTTTTTCCGGCAATGATCTCAGCTGCATTTTTAATCTGACCGACATCACTGAGCATATACGCATACTCTGATGCGACCTTAGGATCGACAGCTCTCTGCCAAGCAAAGACAAAATCCTGCGCCGTAACCGGATCTCCGTTGCTCCACTTTGCATCATCCCTGATTTTGAACGTATAGCTCAGTCCATCTTCAGAAATTTGCGTATCGGCTGCGAGTGCCGGAACTGCCTCTCCGTTTTTGTCCATCTGATAGAGACCATCGGTATAATCCGCGATTACCTCAAAAGATGTTCCATCGACTGCTTGCTGTGGGTCCAGCGCCTCCACAGGCGTCTCCAACATGACATTCAGGTCGGATGTCCCGGAAGCCGAGCTCCCGTTTGCTACAGTCGTTGTCCCCCCTTCGGATGCAGCCTTGTCTTTGGAGGAAGCGCCACAGGCAGCCAGACCAATCGTCATAGCAGAGACCAGCAGCCATGAAACAGCTTGTTTCCATTGTTTCCTCATCACTCATTCCCTCCTTCTGTTTTGTTTGAGATGTCCGTGTAGAATATATATTCTGATATATCTATTCTTCGCCCTGTCGCTTCACCGCTTTACCTTGGTAAACATCTCTTGCCAGATAACTTATCACTTTTCTTTATTCTCGTCAATGCATTTTTATGCAATTCACTTCACCGGAAAAAATCAGAACAAAAAAAGAGTGCTCTGCTTTCGCAGAACACTCTCGTCTTGAGAGCGATAGACGGGACTCGAACCCGCGGTCTCGACCTTGGCAAGGTCGCGCGT
>ERZ773007.70-NODE-70-length-48519-cov-3.812706_pt1 | contig 48519 bp, 38 predicted proteins | sample MGYA00580665_ERZ773007 | MGnify/ENA primary metagenome ERZ773007 (study PRJEB29015, sample SAMEA2738122) | human oral metagenome | biome: human oral; feature: human-associated habitat; material: saliva | place: China | collected 2167 ... | reverse complement strand
AAACTCTCTTGTAAAAAGAGATCTTGTACTTATTAGCCACATCGTGTAAGTGATCCATATCCAAACGAGTCTTTTCATCACCTACCGGATGGAAAGTCTGTAAGTAATCCTCACCCTTACTGAACTTGACCATCAAGAGATCGAACTCTTGATCACTTAACGATTCTAATCTTTTCCTAGTTAGTTCGACATTCTCACCTGGAGATAAGTCTTGTATAAACGATAGAGCCATATCCGTGGCTCTTTTACGTGCTTGATTCATGACGTACATACTCCTATACCTAAGTCATCACAACATGATGACTTAGGCATATACAGGATAGATAGTTTATTCAGTATCAGTAGTAGCTGACTCTACAGCTTCAGCATCGATATCACCAGTATCCACTGTGCGTGAAGCATCTTCTACTTCACCTTCAGTAGTTTCCAGTACTTCTTCAGTACCATGTTCTACCGCAACAGCATCTTCTGGTAATTCACCATTCAAGAGTGTATTCACACGCCCCTCCATGGAAGCAACTTTATCTTCATCGAAGTTACCTTCTTCATCGAACAGATCAGCAGAACCATCTGTTAGACCCTTCATCGTATCGTAGAGTTCGGTGTGTACTTCCAGTATCTCACGTAGACTGTCAGAAGTACCGGCAATGAAATCACCATCTTTATTCTTCTCGAAGAAGTCCTTATCGATTACACCGTGTTTCAATACGTAAGCGATGTAAGGCAGGATGAGTTCATCCATCATCTTCAGCCAGTCTTCAGATGGCATAATTTCACCCAGCAAACTACGAATAGTCAATGTACTGTAACCATCTTTTACTTCACCTGATTGAGCACCCATCTTAAAGATGATCAGTGACAACTCACGATTCAATACAGCAATCTGCTCACTGATGGATTTGTTCATCACCATGACTTTCAGTGTCTGCTCATTCATGCCCATGGCATTTAAGAGATCCACCAATGAGATACCATGGTTTTCCAACAGGATCTTCACATCGGTCAACAGGAAGTCAGGATCAGTGGTTAACGCTTCCATCTTTTCAGTGGTGTCACGTTTCATGTCCTCATCGGTACCGCCTAACTCTTTATAGGCTTCTTCTACGGCACCGATATCATCATCGCTGATAACAGTACTTTTCAGTAAGTCTACCTTACCGTCTTGATCCAGTACGGTACCTTCGTGTTCATTTGCTACAACTATAGCCATGGCTATTTAGTCCTTTCTATATTAAAAAGAGAGTATACACTAGGCCTAGTTAGACCTAGTGTATCAGGGTTATCAATTATCCAAATACAGCGTCTATATCCACTGCTTCTATTTGGGCATTGCGGTATTTCTTCAAGATGGTTTTCTTATCCTTATCTAACCAATAAGGATGATACAATCCCAAAGCCATACGCATCAAATCCAATGTGGTTAATTCCAGCTCAGTGTGTGCTTCATCATCCAAGCTATACCAATAGCGTGTACTCAAGAGCATATCCCAGTCATACCCAGCTTCGATGATCTTGGTGAACAGAGTCTCTGGAGTCAACTCCATCAGTCTGGCATCGATCTTATTTAAGTGCTCTTTCCAGAACACATGCATCTGGTGCATATCGGCACAGATCTGTATCGCACGAGCCAAGCGTCTGTTTTCATCCATCAGACTACGCACAGTCGTACGACCAAACTTCACTTCAGGCATCAAGACACAATGCACAGACTTAAAGTTACCGTTTAGACTAATGTCACCACCCAGACCATAAAAGCCGTTCTCACGCAGATACTGGAAATTAGTCAACTCTTCCAGTATACCGTATTTCTGGGATACAACAATACGGACACTGTAACCAGATGGACCAGTCTTACACCGCAACATCTTCATGGTAACGATATTAAGATCATCGAGGTTGTTATCATCCCCACCATCTTTCAGTGGATAACGTATCTCTTTGTTGTCATCCTTTAATAGACGCTCCACTTTAGTAATCAACCACATGGACATCGCCAGATAGTTAATGTTCTTAGGAGCTCCTTTCAGTTCCATGCCACGTTCCATGTGCTGTAATGATTTGTGCTGTGGGGCATAAGGATCCAACTGGAACTTCTCACCGTAGTGTACGGTACCGCTAAGATAGGTATTCGTACCCATGAGATAGTTAACCATCTCGTCTATCATGTTGCGTTTCAACAAACCAGTGTTCATGTGCAGCATCTTCTGCTTACTGTCAGTCAAGTCTGTCTTATCACGCAGATTGATGGTGTTTTCAGCTTCCCATTTAGAAACACTGTCTAAACAGATAGCCGTAGGACGAATGATCTTGATCTTCTTACCATCGCGATCCAACATTGGTGTTTCTACCACAAAGTCTTTGTTGTTCTTTTTACCATTCATCCACTCTTTGGCTTTAGTGAACCAATCTTCACCTAAGATAACAGATGATTCAGTCACTAACCATCTACCCGTTTCAAACCAGTCTGCTTTACCATTAGGTCTCACGATACGTTTTAGACGCATCTCCAAGCCTGGTGTAAAGGCATTGTTTTCAGTATCGTATTTCATGCCACTGCTATAGCGATGGGCACGGAACATGATGATTTGCGTATCGTAGTCGATGATCGCACTTTTATACGAGTTACCTGGGCCTACTACGATGACTGAGCCATTGTGGCCACCATTGGTGATATACCGGCCATGTTCTGCCAATACAGGCGCACCGGTGGGAATGTCCCTTAGTGTACCCACATTCAGACACGCACGCAGAGTCGGTGCAGGCTTAACATCCATCTGATAAAAACCACTCATCGTTTAATACTCCTATTCTTGTTTACCGCCTTGTTATTAAAATACCATTAGATTACATTACCAAGTATAGCTTGGCGACATAGTCCTTTAACATAGTAGCCTGAAAAAGTGGCTACTATCCCACAAAAACATTCAGATATAATGACCTTGGCTAAGGATAATAGGCCTCTATATCTGACCGTCTTTAAACACTCTACTTTATAAGGACAAAACATGTCTAAATTCAACGCACTCGAAAACCCATGGGATACTTCCATCTCAGTATCTGTCGAGACTGTATCCCAACAAATCTCCAACTTAGAGACAGAAGAACTCTCTCGTGAAGGACTCATCCAAGCAGTCACTGGACTATTCGGCAATGTCTTCAATACCCTTCGTTTGTCTGTAAACGAAGTATTCAAGGTACAAGATGCCCAGCTCTCTCTTAACCATTCCCTTTATGGTAAGATTAACTCTAAAGCATTAAGTACCAACTACAGTGAACTGATGGATCGTGAAGTACCTGCTCCTGCCGGTATTAAAGGCACATTCGTGGACTATGCCAAAGAGTCCAATGAACTAGCATCTACCATTCTAAAAGTACCCTCTCTAGTAGAACAACTCAGAGCAGACATTGGTCGTATCGTCTCGACTAAAGACGGACTTAGGGATGTTACTCTATTTAACGATTCATTCTACACCAAAGCTGAGAATGAATTAGATACAGCATTGAAGAACCTGGCTAAAGTGAGAACGAAAGATGACTACTCTGCTATACGCGCTTATGGCGATTTGTTCCGTAATAATAACGAACTCGTTACCGCCGTTTCGTTGACTAATACCAACAATCAGGCTTACAATGTCATTGACCGTAAGAAACTGATGGCTTCAGTGGAATCCACCATGGGTTATGTCCGTACACTGAATGAAATAGCCAAACGTGATGGTTTCAATAAGCAGCTTCTGATCAAGATCGGTAAAGCTGTATCTGTAGTCGCCAGATACGTAGAAGCGTATAGCTCTGCATTCTATAACCAGAAGATGCAAAATGAAACATTGGATTCCATCGTATCCGAGATCAACGAACTAGTTAAGTAACATGACAACATAACCGAAGGTCGTGGCGGAATGCAATGACGACATACTCCTTATACCTCCTATACCCCGACATGGAGTATAGGAGGCTAAGGGTTATGTACGTTTACTAGGTATTAACCAGTGATCAAATCGCCTTCATCTTGAGAAGCAGCTACAGGTGCACCATTGCGTTCACCTTCTACTGTTTCACCATCGACTACTGTGCTACCAGGAGGCACTTCAGACGGCAATTTGTTTTCCAGTGTTTCGATGATCATTTCGCTTTCACGGAGCTGATCTTCCAATGCTTGGATACGCTGATGTGCTTTAGACATCTCTTGTTCAAACAAAGATTGGATCTGTTGGCCGACTTTACGCTCTTTAGCCAGATCACGTGAAGTATCCACAAGCGCTTCTTCCAAGAACGACAGATGGGAGGACAAATCAGCAGCACACCGACGAGCACCAGACAATGCATCTACAATACGATTGTCCAGTGCGACATTGAATGTAGCATTGCCTTCCTGGTCTTCACCTGATTGATAGACTTCAGTTTGATTGATAAAAGCCATTTTGTATATTACCTTTCTATTACGATATTCGGGTTAGTCACACCCTGGGTTAAAACGATGTTCTCATCACTCAATACGCAATAAGAGACACCTTGGATAACAGAGTATTCCATGTAGTAATGGGATACCATGAAGATTTGATCTTCGACATATTCTTGCGCTAGTCGCTCAATTAGTTTCAACGCATTCTCACGATGTTTGGCATCGAATGTACGACCAAACTCATCCAGATACAGAGGATAGCCTTTTAAGCCTAACGAATGCATCGCGATCATCTTAAAGGCTAAGTCTATTACCTCTTTTATCCCTTCGCTACCTAACGATACGTCCTTACCGACTCTTTTATTCATGCCGACAGTAATCGGAAAACGATAACTGAGTTCATCCGTACTCTCACCATCGTTAAACTTAGATGGATGGATGAGTAATGGATAAGTCCAAATAGTAGCGATTAAGCCATTCATCTTAGCGATGAAACGCTTAATGAATCCTAGTAGACCTTCTGCTATCAGTCCATCTTGAGGATTCAGAGCAGTCTCCATGGCTTCATGTACCAACAGATCATGCTCTAATGCCTCTATCTGTTTCACGAAGCTATTACGATTGGATTCACGATTAAGATAAGCTAATTGTTTCTGCGTAAGATTAGACATCACTAGACGCTCTTCCTGTATCAAGGACATGGCGTATAGATAGAACTGATGCTCGATATAGGCTAAGTCAGCTTCATCGTACACCTTCAATGCATGCTCTAACTGTCCTTTACTATCGATATACGTCTCGTATAGACGAATGATGTCACTGCACTTAATCAGAGCAGACTCCAGATGAGACTTTTCTACCTTCATCTGGGTAATCTTACCTTCCAATTTAAACAATGCCTCTATCAATGCGCCTTTGTGTTCATTGTCGATATTGACCAATTCACTGTATCGTTTCTCTAAGTCTTCTAATGTCTTAGTATCACGATCTAATTGACATTGGTTCTCTAGTAATGCGCTGTATTCCACTATACGAGCTTTAATCGTACCAGGAGAAGTAAAGTAGATTTTATCCTTTATCGCATCTCTAACTATATCAGCCATGAACAATGGATAACTCCTACCTAAATCAGCGAATCTCTTTAAGCGAGTATAGTCATGGTTCATTCGGTCTACCATTACTGTTAACTTATCGTAATCAGCCTGACACAAAGCACGATTCTTCTTCAGGTTAGCCAATCCTTCCTGATACTTAGTATACATTTCCTGATTAAACCCAGGATGGAAAGCATGATTACAGTTAGGACAACTCACTTTCTCTTTGGCTTCTTTCTCTTCCATCAGTCGTATCGCTTCTTCTACGTTAGCGATCTTCGTATCGTTGGTATTGAGTTTAACACCTAATTCACGATGCTGATGGGTTAATTGCTCTAAATGTTCACTACTCGTACTGGGATCCAGATCGTAAATATCATCCACTGTATCGGATATCGCACTGGATGCCCCTAAATACGTGTTATAGCGCGTTTCCGCTTGATCTAAGGGGTAAGGTACACTTTTGTTAGATAGTGCCTCCTGACGGCTCTGTATGCGCTTATTGACATTGTCGATTTCATCCTTCAATTTGACGATATCTTCCTGTGTTACGGATTTCATCTTAGCGACACGAGCATCCATCTCCTGATACTGATTAATCAATGCCTGATACTGACCTTCTAGTTGATCATGTCTCGTCTGTAAAGACTGTATCTCATCCTTAGCCTTAGTGTATACTTCAGTTGTAATCTCACGCAGACGTACCTCATGGACACTCTTGAGCATCATCTTGCGCTTAGCATCCATGTCTCGATTAGCTCTAACTACACTATCCTTTAAAGACTGCTGACAATCCATATTGGCATAGCCATCCTTCATCGGGAAGGTGTCTTTTAAGTATTCGATTAAAGACTCTTTCTCTTTAATGGTTTGGTTGATATAAGCAATATCCTCTTCCTGCTCTTGATTGTTCAACACCACCAAATACTGCTTGAGTTTCTTCAAGGCACCTTCGATGTCTCTTTTCTTCTCTTTAACCTTATTGTAAACCGATATAGCGTAAGTATAGTCCGTATCGCACAACAGAGTAAACCACTCTTTCCTCTTCAATGGAGACATCTCGGTAAACTTGTCTTTACCTGTTAATAGGCGATGGATCTTATCCGTATAGTTAAAGTAATCCTTTACCAACTGAGTCTGCTGGGTAATCGTCCCACCGATATTGAGTTCTTCCTGTGTTAAGTGATTAAAGAACGAATGCCTGCCTTCTTTAAAGTCACTACGTAAAGTATACTTAACATCGTTGTGGAGTAACTCTATCTCTTTGTAACCATCCTTATCGAAGTCATTCTTATCAGCCGGTAATGGACTTAACAGATCCATTAGGCTACTCTTACCACTACCATTCGTACCCAAGATCATCAACACATTCGTATCTGGTGTAATCGTGATCTTACGTATACCACTTAACTCTAAGCGATGACATCCTTTCAATGTCAGTTTTAATATCTTCATGTTTGCGTGTCCCTAGTCTAATATAACGAATCAGAGGTATGAAAATTACCCTATATCTTACTAGAAAGGAATACCACAGTGGACACTCTAAATAACCTAGTTCCCTATAGCACAGGTACCTGTGCCACCAACATGGATCTAAACAGTGATATTATCACTGTCCATCCTGAAAACATCCTACCCATGGTCGATGGTGAAATCGTCGACCACATGGAAGAGTATCAGGTAGAAGTCTTAGATGCCAATGGTAAACGCAATATCGTTAAGACCAATACTTCCATTACCTTAAAGGCTAAATGGCTCTGCCGTGATCCCAACCGCATGACACCACCCAATATCAGACGTGGTGCCAAAGTCATGCTCTATCGCAAAGCCAATACCGACATGTACTATTGGGAACCATGGACCAATACCGATAACCACCAAAAATTAGAAACCGTAATAAAAGGCTATTCGAATACCCAGAAAGAGAATGAGAAACCTAACACTGAGAACACATGGACTCAAGGTGTCTCTACCCATGAGAAGAAAGTCAACTTCGTCCACACAACGAAGTCTGATGGTGAGAAATGGGCCTACGATGTTAATCTAGACGCTAAAGAAGGTGTCTACAACATCATGGACGATGTCGGTAACTTAATCAAGTTAGACAGTAAGAACAGTATCATCCGACTACAGACAGCCGAAGGTGCTTATATAGAGATCAATAAACGCAACATTACCATCAGTTGCGATAACTTGAACACGAATGCTGAAACATCCATCAGTGAACAAACACAAAACATCACGACTCAAGCATCCAGTGGTATTCAGTCTACTTCACCGATACATGAGCACCTGGGTAACTACCAAATAGCCGGTAGTATCTCTTCTGCTCCAGGTGCTGGTGGTAGTGGTATCACCATGACGGGTAACATGAATGTCATCGGTAGCATTACCTCTACTGGCGATCAAATCGCTGGTGGTATCTCCCAGATCAACCATACGCATGATGGTAAGCATGGTCCTACTGGTAAACCGAAACCGTAGGTCAGGTCATGGTCGAGAGTATCGAGAACATAACCTAAGTAGACAATAGACGAAGACGGCAACATACACCTTACACCACCTATAGCCCTAAATGGACTATAGGTGGATACAGGTATAAACTATATTTCGTTTAGTCAATGTACTATTAAGTTGCGGAAGCCATAGAAGCAATGTTTTCCAACTCCACTCGTTTACGTACGAGGCGACTAACATCATCTTTCATGTCTGCTAGGCCATATCGTAACCATTTGGGTGTTGCTTCGATGATCTTATTCACGATCATCTTCTCAGCATCCGGTGTCAGTACCAGTTGGTGGTTATCGTTGAACATAACTGAAATGTGTTTGACTTCATCATCATTCCAGAATGACTGTGCCAGTTGCATGCCTACTCCGCATGCATAGTCGCTCTCGCAAATGTTTAATAACTTATTCACACGACTGTAAACCCTAACATCCAGAGTTTGGTTATTAAACAACTTACTGTACAGAGAAGACATAAACAAAGCACGTATCAATCGTTCCGGTAACACCCAACCGAGGAGATAATACAACCACTTTTTCATGATGTTCTCCTTGTGTATATTGAAACACGCTTTAGACCTCGTGAGATCCAAGCACCACTTGGGATGACAATCCCTGCCAAATACCGAAGTCACGCACTGACAGTTTGTCGTCATTACATTTGTCATGCAAGGTGACTAGGAAAGCAAACCGATATAAGTTATCACCGTGATTATAAACCAAAAGTTTCACATTCGGATACATGTTATCGATGTTCTTGAGCTGATTGCGCTTTAACATGTCGATACCACACACCAAGATGATCTCTTTCTCTACCTTACCCATGGGTATCTTAGGCTTGAGTGTTTTCATGCCTGTCCCATGTTCGGTTAATAAAGAAGTACCGACGATAACTTTGTCATCAGTCTTACCTTCTAAGCTAGTCGTAACGATCTTCTCCTCTGTCTTATAGAGCAGATGAGTAATGTCATGTCCTACGATGGGATAAGTACCATCACGATAGTGATTCAATACCGTACTTAATGTATTCAGTATCTCGATATTACGGCTTGATAGATAAACCGGATCATTCACGTACGTGATTTCATTCCCATCTGCACTGTTTAAAGAAGCAGATCCTTTAGCATGGGACAGATACGCTTCACGATACTTAACCAACTTACGATGTATCTTACGGTTGGAGATGTTATCCAACATCAAGGTAAAGATCAGGTTGTGGTAGCCATACTTAGCATCCAACCACTTCATCTGCATATCCTCGATGGTCTCTATCGTATCGTTACGCTCTTTCAAGTAGACGACACCAAAATGAGCATCTGCTATGTATTTGCCGATGAATATATCCTCTACCTGATGACCTGGTGAACCAACGTAGAAATAGTGCTTATCTGTCCGTCCACCAAAACCCAGATACAATCGCTTATTCGCCAAGAACGGATGTATCGCTTCAGGATCCTTATCCTCTTTCAATGACTCTAGCGTCACTTCTTGATCTAGTGTATCGACAGTATCGATACCATGTCTCTTATTAGCCGACATCGCAGCACCTAATGATGCCATGTTGTCAGCCAATGTATTGGCTACTGGATTGCTTTTATCTGCATGTCCAGGTATCCATTTCTCGATGACTTCGATTCTTTTCTCACGTATGCGATTGACGATCTCATGGATCTCTCGCCAATCTTCTCTAAATGCGATCGGATTGCCAGAGGTGTTATTGAACCCACGAGATGCAATACGATCCAAATGTTTCAGACCCTTTAACACATACGTGCTATCGGCGTATACCAGAGCGATGTCCACGTCTGATTCTAATACAGCCTTTAACACAGCCTTCAGTCCCAATACTTCAGCCCATGCATTAGACTCTACTAGCCCAGTACCGTGGGCATACTCTCGCATATTCACGGCCTCTACCGGATAATAAGGTACCTTATCTTCCCGTAAAAGCTTAATCATCTCTTCTTTAGAGATCTCTTTATTGATTGTTTCTTTTAACACTTCCTGATCAGATTGGAAGCCTACAATGGTAGGGGTCAAACCCTTAATCGGAAAATGTCTGGTCTTAACTTCAGCATCGGTTATATAATCGTAGCTAAAATAACCATAACCCACGCAAGATGGGTTGGATTGATAAGTCCCGCCATCACTGTAGATGACTTTTACCTTGATACTCATGTTCGATATACTCTCTATACAGTACTCTAAATCATACCAGACACCAACCCATCTTTTATACTCTTAATACACCTTAACGTTTAGGGCCATCATTGACCTGCATGGTTTTACCACGCAGTGACTGTTGATGGGTCCGAGTCTGGTGTATCAGTGCATCGGTGAGTTTCTTGTGTTCTTCTTCCAGTTCCTGATTCCTCAGTTTCAATCGGCTATATTTCACTTCTAATTGCTGATAAGCATTGAAGTAAGTGTTAACACGCTTGGTGACGTGATAACTATAGCCAAAAGAGATACAGAACATCAGAAAGAAGAGAAGCCTGATCTTGTGATGTTGAAATGCCTTCCCTGGTCGTACGTCTTTACCGACGATACACTCCCAAACAAAGGCAATTACAGTTTTCCACATGTTCTGTGCCCTTTCGTAAGTGATAGCGACGTGTGTACAATACTAACATTTTCTTCTAAACCATGCAAGTAGATTTACATTTTACTCATCTTTATCTGCGATGAAGACTCGTATAGCTTTTGTAAACACTACTTACCCTCTTTTACCAGTTTTACTATATATAGACAAGGATATAAAGACATGCCTAAGTCCCTTAAAACCTTTGCGATAAACGATCGTTTCGTTACCAATACCCGATTTAAAGAGCACGCCTTTGGTGAACTCTCGACAGATTCACGCACTTATCAGAAAGACGTGGAGATGTTTACCCATCCGACTGATAAGGAAATCTCTCTTGCCGTATTCGAATCTCTAGAAGCCGATGGTAGTCGTGCACCTGCCAATGCCGAAGACGTTAAACTGGCCATAGACATCGCCAAGTTCGTCTACGATACCGTTATCGATGCGGCACGCGATATACCGACTGAGGAGATGGCTAATAAGATACTGGAAGCTTTCCGCCAATCAGCCAAAGACATCCATGTCGGTAATTCAGTTACGAATAATACCGTATACTGTCCTACCTGGGTGAAATTCAAAAGCCTATCCGACAATGAATACCATATCTGGTTCAGTGATGCCGCATTCAAGCAAGAGTTCGATGCCTACGAGATAGAGGTCGTGATGCCGGTAGACAACATCGATGTCTTTTTCTCGTCTAAATCAGTCATCGAAGCTGAGTTGGCGAAGAAACCCATCGATAAGTTAACCGAAGAAGCCAATGTGCGTAAAGCCACTTCTCCCGTTACTTCGTTTAGATTAGATATCTTTAACTGGTATAACCCAGCCACTCAGCGTCCTGAACTACCTACTAACTGGTATGTTTTAATCTGGGGCGATGCCGGTGCCAACCTGGATGCTGTCAAACTGGCGATACAGAAAGCCATCTTGGCGAAGTCCAAACATCGGGCAGATGAATGGAAGGCCATCTTCCCTGACATCTTTAAACGAAACGAGTTCGTCATCGTTCCACAATGGGATAAGTTCGCCAATGAGAACAAAGTCAGGGAAGAAGCGTCACTATACAGCCCCATCATGGATTACGCTACCATGGTGTCCAAGTATGCCACGCCTTTTATGGCAGAATATCCCGCTGACCATGTTAATACCAACCTACAATGCATGGGTTTGTACTTCCGTGGTGTAGTCGGTGTGGTGTGTGGTAGTAATGAAAATAAGGAAGATAAGTTTAAGCTCTCTCAAGTCTATCCTGATTACATCGACGTAGCCTCTACATCGACTGACTTTGCTTATCAGGCGCAAGCCACACAGGCATTTAGTTTAAGATTACAAGAGATGCTAGAAATAGCAGAAAAGATGACTGAGACATCAGCCATCCCGCGTGATAAAGTGACCCAAGGTAACGGACAAGTCACAGCAGGTGCCCGTATCTATAGTCGAGTCATCCGTGAAGGTAAGATGTTCTTAGCCACTAAGTTCGGTGATTACCACTACCTAGTAGCCGCTAAGAAGAACTTTAGATAAGAGAGTGTAGAGACATGAAGTTAAACAGCCCAACAGTAGGTGCTAAAGGACTCTGGAAACTCAGAGCACCTTACGATAACCTATTGCCATTGAACACTGCACTGACGTGTACAGCGATATCGAACTATGGTCAACTTATCAACATGGGTATTGATGTATTCGATACCTATTACGATAAGCATAGCCTAAACAAAGAGACCTACGAATCCCATATCCCAGATGGTAGGATTATCTTCCTGAAAACGGATAACAATAAGCGATACAGTTTTCCACTGCATTACTTAGAGTCTTATCCCATCGGTACAGGTGTCGCCTATGCGTCCATGGGTATCGGTGTACGCTTAGGCGCGATGCCGGTGAATACATCGATAGATTTGTTGATCCAACAGATAGAAGAACTTGTCCATTTGAACGTGGGTGTAGAAACCCATACGGAAGCGATGATACTCTCCGAGCAAGTCATCGTGGATAATGCAGAGCATGCACGATTAGAGAAAGCACGAGCAGCTCGTAAGAAGGCTAACACACCTGCTCTCGAACGCATTGATTCATTGACTGAGTCTAAGAAACAAATCGAAGTGAAACTTGATTTGGCTGAATCCAAAGTCATCGAGCAAGATGCCAGGATTAAAGAGCTAGAAGCTGAGTTAGCCACATTAAAAGCAAAACCATAGCAGACTATACCTTATACCTACCTATACCTACAATGGGTATAGGTAGGCTAAGGGTATATGTTGCCGTGTTATTCTAACCTTCATCCATGGAATCATTCGTACCGTCTTGTGGTAATGCTTTCATGGTCTGCATGACTTCTTTATCACTCAAGATACCGCTACCGATAACGAGTTCACCTTCTAGTATCGGATTAACAGGTTCACGTATCTCTACATTAACATTACGTTCTACACGTACACCATTGGTATTACGCAGTATCTGTTCACGTTTGTTCTCATCAGACTGACGAGCGATTTCAGTGACGATATCTCTAACGATATCAGCACGGCTATCATTGGCTTCTTTCTCTGCTTTCAGTTTAGCTTGTGCCAGGATAGACTTATCATTATCACCCATGGCTTTGAGCATGACTTTTAGCATCTCTGGATCTTTAGCCACTTGCTGGATATTAGCACCCATCAGGCGAGACAATGTCTGTCTCACCTTGATATTTTCATCGAGGATACCAGTGTCATCCGTATCGGTTTGTTTACCGACGATTTCAAAGTCATCAACGACATTGCGTGTAGCTGTATGGCAATCAATCGTCGTATTCAATGGTGTAGCATGATCCTCTACGATGAAATCAGGCTCTTCTTTTTCAATGGTTTGTAGTTGCATGATGATCCATCCATTATGTTAGACATGTCTGGTCAAAAACAGACATGCTGCTATGGCTGTAAACCTAAGCCATGTTGGCAAATATTTAAGTATATACTATTAAGGTAGTAAAGTCACCTATGTCTCTTTCACTCAAGGAGTAAAACAAATGTTTCAATTCATTAAGAAATGGTTCAATAACCATACCAAGGAAGATGGCCCTGTCGATAAAGTGGACATTCAGTCCATGCATGACGATCTCTTCCAGTTCATCTTCACCCAGAATATCAAGGTAGAAAACATCGATGAGTTCTTACAAGGACTCACGACTATCTTAGGGTATTATCGTCATCAACTGGCGATACTGGATGAACAATCCATCGAGATGCCGATGTCTATTACGACTGATGTCAATCGCCAAACACTGGGCATCCACAACTATCGTAATCGGCATGTGGAAGAGAATGATTGGACACGTATCCCCACACTGACCACATTCTTTAACCGTATTGCCCAGTTGCCGATGGACGACAATACACAGAACAATGTCATCTCCACCAAGGTGATGAAGTTGTATAGTAATTGGCGCGAATATACGAATGGCAATATACTGGAAGTCATCATGTTCTTCGATGCCGCATTGAATTTAACCAACAGGCTGATGTCTCTACCGGATGTCAACAAAAGGCATTTCTTCTTTAATGTCTACTCACCACTCTTTGTAGTAGTAGCCAATACAGTAGACTTCGCCAGTGCCATCGTAGAAGAAGTCAAACCAGATAGTCCGATTAAGATTTAAGTTAGATATAAAAGGAGCGTTTGAAAATGTCAATATTCGATACAGATACCATCTACACTCTATTGGGTGCACGTGTAGAAGATAGAGCGAAAGCTATAAAGGAAGGATTACACCTACCTGATTTAGCGGCTGTTGATCCATTCGATTACCTGAAGGAAATCAAGAAAGTTAAGTTTGTCGATCCAGGTAAACGCGTGCCGTTTGAATCCATTCGGTTCGGATTGATTAACATCATCAAAACCATCCGAATACCACACAACAAAGTGACCTTCTACATGCAGTATGCCACACTTGGTACACCGGCACGTCATTTCAGTGGTCGCACTGGTAGTACTTTCCTCTTACAGATGGCCGATGAGTTCTTATTTCATTACCAGATCCAAGAGGATGTATTATCCAACCAATACGCACTAGGTGCTATGGTATACGCCATCTGCATCATTCGTGATGTACAAACACGCAATGAAACAGGCACTAAACCATTAGCCCAAGTCGAGAAAGAATACTTTGCTAAGGTAAGAGGTACGATCGAGAATTACTTGGCAGCGTATGTTTTAAGCAAGAAGTAAGCAGCAGTATACTTACCGTCTATTATTTAACCCGTATTTAGTAAAAAGGAAATTAATCATGAATTGTAATTTACGTACCGATGACGAGATCATCGACGATGTCATCGAAACCATCAGGAACGTGGCTAGTGAAGCCATCCATTTACCGGTAGTATTACCTACTGCTTACTATAAGGAACAGTTCTTTAAAAGGACTGCTGAGAAGTTCTATTTCTACCTATCAGAGCGTGCTAAAGACTTCAACTACACTATTGAGTATAAACCAGGTGAAAAACCCAATAGTGAAGAAATCGTCGTGACGACAATAGCTGACGGCATTAAGCAAGTAGGCACCATGACAATGGAAGGTGTCGCTCGTGAAACATCGGCTTACATGTACAATAAGCTCTTTACCGGTAGGATGGTCAGACCACTTCTACATGAGTCTGTTTACATCAACGTGTTGTTGTTAATTGCAGTGGCATTAGCCAAGATGAATAACGAAGTTGCTTACATGCGGGTCACTAGACCCACTAATACGGAAGTCGTGCCGATCACTGAGATCCCATCTAAGATTCTTTTGGATGAGATCCTGTTGTTCTTATCGAAATATGTTAACGACTAATCTATCGCTTATCCCTACCTATATCCGTAATGGGTATAGGTAGGTAGATAGGTAAACACTCAGGCTGATGAAGTCAGTCAGCCAGTGACTATTTTAACCCTAGTACACTGAGTGCACTACGCTTACGTGTATTATCAGAAAGGAATATCACCATGGGATTTGAAAAGAACATGGGTAATAAAGGTTTTCGTCGTGTAACGGATGGAGAAGGTTCATTCCAAGACATTCCTCCTACATGGCCTGGTCTCTTGGCATTACTCTTAAGGAAGATCACCATTGACAAATACGATGGGCGTGATCGGGAGAACTGTATCCAGATGCCAGATGAATCCATGTCGTACGGATACGTAGAAGAACTCTTAGGTCGTGTCATCCAAGAGTACAATGGCAACACACTCTCGGAAGCAGATCTAAAGACTGAGAGAACCCGTCTTTTAACTGAGTTCGCCAGACCTTCTATTACGATCAAGACATTCGGTACCTTCCTTAACATGTTGGATCTTAACTGGGCAGAAATCACAGTGACGATCCAGCGTAAGAGTGGAACGATCAAGTCGTATACCAAACATGTCGGTGGCATCGGCATCAAGGACTACGTCGCACCTATACGTAACCAAGAGTTCATCGAGACACTTGGTTTAAACGAAGATCCGTTCTATCCTAAACACTCAGGTCAGCTCATCGCTGGCAGTAAGAAAGGAGACAGTGATGAAGACTAAACATCTTTTCCCTTATTTGCCTGAAAACGATGGTATAGACCATATTCGTTTAGACAGGCACAGCAACAGTAACTTAGGCCGTCAACTGGCCATCGACAACGCACGTACGTTTTATCTACCTGACTTAGGTAGTTTCACTTCGATTTCATCGGCTATCCAGTACATGAAACTGGAAGTGAAAGACGATAAACTGCGTACCTTAACCAGCAATCCATTGTTCTCTTACGTAAAAGAAGAGATCAACAAAGGCAATAACCGATATGTTAATAAGCAAATACCCGATCGTGAGTATAAGCGTATTACACTCTATTCGTTATTGTCCAGACCTGAGTTGTTGGAAATGTTGATACAGTCTAAACTCCCATTCGTATCGTACTACATCTCAGATGGGGAAATCAAGGTAAAGGACATGCAGTATACCCGTGTCCTGATGGATCTGCGTCGTCATTTCCAAGAGAAACCCACTGATACTAAGTTCTAACACACATCGTTTACTAAGACAGATACCACCCATAAGGGCAGTATCTGTCTGGTAGACTCTGTGACCTAATATTTTTTTGCTTAGAGAGACACCAACATGGCCACACGTGCGAATAAAACCACCAAGAAGAGAGTGCCTAATCCACCTAAAGGCAGTAAAGGATACAAAGGACGAGCTTCCAAGTCCAGTACTTCTCTATCTAATTCCAACATCAAGAAAGACGCTAATAAGACAGTATTCAATAGCTCAGTAGACAATAAGTTAGCTACAGTAGACGTATACCAAGGCAACCTAGGTGAAACAGTCAATAGCCTCTATAAGTTCACCAACACCATGAACTTAGACACCATCATGAACGGTATCAAAGGCGGCTTATCTGGTATCGGTAAGATTACTGATTTCTTAAAAGATGCTAAAGGCATTAAAGATGCATTCCAGTCTGGTAACATCATGGATGCCGTTGGTAAGATTGCTCCAGGTGCGAAAGCAGCTTTATCTAAAGCTGGTATTGACCCATCTACATTCGATACACTAGCCGGTGCTGCCCAGATAGCTGTTAATGTCAAGAACTCAGTATCGAATATCAAGAATGGTAAACTAGATGTCCTGGACGGACTGAATGATTTGGCTAAATCCATTACTGGGCAAGACTTGGCTTTGATTAAAGACATCCAGTCGATTAAAGCAGCTACTGGGGCCATTATTAAAGAGTTCAGTGATGCCGGTATTGCATTGAAAGATGCGTGGAATGATTTAACCAAGAATGAGAAGAGTAACTACAATATAGCCGGACAAATCGCATCGGATATTACACCTTACTTGATTAACAATGGTGATTACGATACCGCTAAGATGGCTATTGGTTCTATCCCTAGGAATCAACTAGAAGCCATGGGTCCTACCATAGTCGAGAACGCCATCCGTAACTTCAGGAAAGACGCTGTTTTCAATAAGGGAAAGAAAGACGAAGGGATGTTCAATGGCCTAATGGATACATTACGTCTCTTTAGGAATGGTGAATACCTTTGGGTGGATAGAGGTACATCACGTAAAGCATTTAACATGGCTTTGTTCATCCATGCATCTAAAGACTTGAAAGAAGTCATCCAAGCAGTCTGTGCTTCTTCTTTCTATTTAAAAGAGAATGGTGAGAAGAGATTAGATTATACCGATAAGAAGAACGACATGTTGGTATTGTTTAACCGTGTCTTTACCAATATCGGTAATGCAGAAGAGGAAATGAATAAGTATTTCCCTGGATTCATCTTCAACAAAGAAGAGAAGACAGAGACATTGGTGTCTGTCATTGCATTCAGAGCAGCTAACTCTACACGTTAGTGCACCACACATAGCAGACATAACCTTAGCCTCCTATACTCCACATCGGGGTATAGGAGGTATAGGGCGTATGTTTGCTTCTTTCTTAGTCTGTCTATCGACATCCTATCGTATTAACTCTCGACCCAAGCGTCTTTGAACGCAGCATCAGGCATATTGATCATCGCGTATAACTGACCAGGTATACTGTTACCCAAGAATGCAGCTTGCTTAGCAGTACTGTAGGAACTCGCTAGATGCAGCTTATTCGTACTCAAACGACGTTTCAGCCTAGACATGTGGTAGTATTGTTCAGCAGTACCTAAGCCAGCCAATACAGCCATGTAGTCCATGAACGGTGTATCGTCATCGAATAAACCTTTTAGTTTACTGTCTAGTGTCAACACACTGGCTACAGTAGGTGAGACATCAGCAGCCGCTTGCATGATGCCTGCTTTCATCATCGAGAAGAATGTCTCATTCGTATTGAATTGTTCCGATATCGGCATACTGAGTGTTTCTTCCATCGCCTGTATCGTAAAGTTCACCGTAATCGAAGTCACTTGTCCTTCAGGTGTAAAACCCATGTTACCATCACCACGAGTAAAGGTTAAGCTATCTATAGCTGCTAGTCTAGACTGCATCCTACCTTTGTCGTAGAACTCGAAATAGAATGGATTCGTATACGAGTGTTTACCAGTCGATATCGGCATCGCTAATGCAGCGACACAAGCCATCTGGAAGAACATGTACACCATACGTGCACGAGGATGAGCATAAGGAGATCTTATCGTGAAACTATAACCTGCTTTTGGTAACTGAACTTCACTGGATTCCCAATACTTAGGCATACTCACGGTACCACCACCGCCAGCTATTAACAGACCTTCTAGTCCGATACCAGATACCACACCTTTCAATAGACCAGCTGCACCTTCTACAACAGATTCAGCTAGATCGGATATCGCACCATCGCCTATATTACCACCTGCTAAGTTGTAGTACGTATCACGTGAAGTAGCGGACATGCTGTTTAATTTCTCAGCGATAGCAGATGCTTTAAAGCTATTAGTAAATGTCTCTGTAACAGGGCCAGTATCATCTACCCTGAAACTCACGAATCCACCACCTGTACGAATCTCTTGCTCGAAGAAACTGGCTAAACCAGCATTAGCGACAGCACCACTATTACTACCAGGTGCGCCACTATTGCCTGTACCGGCATTCGATATCTGTTCAGCTGTTGGTGCATCTGCTATATCCTGACCATTGGCATCAGTACTGAATGTCTGGTTACTACTGATAGCCGATAAACCATAGAGAGCCTGACCATCCTCTTTCCATTTACGGATGTATTCAGCTAGTGTCAATCCAGTAGCATTGTGTTTGTTCTTATAGGCATTCACCAAAAGAGCACGCACGTTGATCTTACCTCCACCTGACTTATTGATTTCCTGTAAGGCTAAGTAACGTGCATGTGCGTGTCTCTGTGCCCTATTAGCAATAACAAAGACATCTAGTTGTCCCTGTACACTACCATCACTGAATGGATCACTCAGTGTAAATGAGTTAGAGCGATTACCCATGGAGTGTACATCAGGCCAATAGTTTAACATGGCTTGTTTCTGTGCTTCATCTACTTGATAAGCATCACCATCGACACCATTGTAAAGATTAGTGCTTCTAAATACCAAACCTAAGTCTACCATAAAGTGATTGACCATCGTCTGTACTGCTGCCCAATACATCGGCATATTCGGTTTAACATACGCATACTTGGATGTGGGCTTACGTAAGAAGAAGTTAATACCCTTACCTAGGAACGACGACAAACCTAATAACCAGGTTACGATACCCATCGCACTACCAATACTTCTACCGATACTGAACATCATCGAGTGTACACGACCTTTATTAGCCAATGCAGCGGCAGCAGGTGAGTACATGTTTAATAGAAAGCCACTTAAGGAAGTAAAGGCCAATGTACCGACACGGAAAGACACCACACGATAGTTATCATCGAATGTCTCCGAGAAATAAGGTGATAACGCATCGGTATTGGTATTCAACAGCCAGTGATTCGGTGCGATAGGGTCGGTAAAGATATTAGGCTGGAATAAAGGATTCACCACCAATGATCCACCTAGTGCCGTATCCTGAAACTTCATCTCACTACTAGACCATAAACGCAAGTGCTCAGGCAATCCATCTAACTGCTCACTGCCTATCTTAAAGATCCCTCTCACCCATGATTTGTCATTCAGGTAAGAGGGACGATTCAAGGTCTGATAAGACATCTATTATTCTCCTTCAAACACGATAAAGTTCTTACACACGAACTCAATCGTATCGTAACTGACACTGTCCCTAAGTTTACCATCCGGACCCACATAAGCACGTTTATCTAACATGTACTCTTCGAGTTCACGTCTAGACTCTACTGTCATTGACGTAATAAGAGAAGTTCTATCACCATCATGGTCACCACCCATACCAGGCAGACGCATGACAGGCGCAGCCATACTGTTGATGGTCGATAGACCGTATATCGGGTATTGAAGCAATGGTTTCAATGTTTCGTCTATCACCCAATCATCGTTTAAACGATAACGCACTTCAGCGCGTGTCGTCGTAAAGACCTTAGTGTGTCCAACAGTATTAGACTCAATACCGGTAATCGGATAACGTGTACTGTATCCTGGGATATTATCAATAGCATCAGCTACTGCAATGTACAGTGCTTCGATAAAGGTAATCGGATGGACATCGTCACGACTCAAGTCACTAGGTAACTCTTCGATACCACTGAATACCTTAACGACATCTTTACCGTCTATCTGTCCCTTATACACTAAAGCCAAATAACGACCATCTACTTCCAGATACTGATGGCGTATATCAGGCGATCTGAAACGCTGTACCAGTTTCTCCAATCCTTCTTTAGACTGGAACAAATCAAACCACTCACTGGCAACGTATACTTCTTCACCCTTAAGAGACTTCTTATTCACCAGCTTAACAGCTACAGTAGGATCCACGAAGATATCTTTCAGGAAACTGTCCATTAGTGCCTTAGTCGTAAAGGCACCATTACCCACCATCTGCTGGAACAATCCCACCATGATGGTATCGTGCTGGATATCTCTAGGATTACCAGCAAACCGACCACTAGGTTTAGTAGCAGTAATCACATTCGCTGTGCCATTAAACACATTACGAGAGGCCCACTTACCTTGGATCAGTTTCTTCTTACCATGGCCTACCATCTCACCCAGGTACATGAATAGCTTATACGCCACCAACTGCATGTTATAGCGCACATTATCCAATAACTCAATGTTGTTCAAGTGAGAAGGTGTAATACTATTCGACAAAGACAATAACTCACGATAGATCTGGTTGATCTCATCGTGGTTCACCTGTCCATCTTTAAACTCGATATCCCTATATCCTGCTTGCAGTACGATGAACTTATCGATCGTTAAATTGCCTTTATTCTTCTCTAATAGCTTAATAGTAGAACGTCTCTTGATCGTACCGGTATCAGGTAACACCACCTTAGGCAAACAAGACATGAAGAACGCATAACCAGTCTTACCATCGACAGCATTACTTCTCTCGAAGAAATTGGATTCAGGATTAAACTTAGCGTATTCTTTACCTGACATGATACCCGATATCAAGCTACTGGCAGATACTATTTCACGATAGATTAACGGATGTAATATCGGTAACTTTAAGTCTATCCATGCTTGTCTTTTTAAACGATCAGGTGAACCGGCTTCACCGAAGATACGGGGAGACCATAAGCCATCCGGATGTAAGTGATGGTTCGCACCATCGAACATACTGGTGCTTGTGATTTGGCCCAGTAGTTTGTATAAATTATTGTCGTTAAGATTCAGTAGCGACAAATTAAACGGTTTCATCCCCTTGATACGGGAGAGTGTCTTTTCATCCATGGTAGTCGATACTCCTAGTGAAAGATATGAAATTTTACCCAGTATGCTTATCTATTCCCTAACACAATGCTCACTTACTCGGATTCAACCGGTAAGTGAGTATAGGCGTGTATGCTGGGTATAAATAGCGGTTATATTTACATCTGTATTTTTTAAATAAGAGGTAGTCAGAGATGTTCGGTAAGAAAAGCAAGATGGAGAAAGCCGTCGCACTAGACGACGATTTCGACTTAGACTTGGACTTCGATGAAGACTTCAGTTTTGACTTTGACGATGGTGTGTCAGCGGAGAATAAGAAAGCCCGTGAATCCAGATCACCCATCATGAATGCCACTTTGGATGTGTCCAAAGGCTTGAAGAAAGCCACACTATCCAAATCAGGCATGGAAGCCATCCTGAAGGGAGTCTTACCCTCCGAATACGGTCAGTTCTTCGACAATGTATCCGGTGGGATAAACGATGTCCAAATGGGCATCAGTGATTCCACTTCATCCTTAGGTGAGATTAAGAAAACACTACAGGGCACTATAGCCCGTATGGCAGATATCGCCGATAAGAAAGAGTATTCTAAACTCGCCGCTATGCTAAACAAAGTAGCAGGCGATAGAGAATCAGAATACGAATATCAGAGACAGTCTAAAGAAGAGCAACGCAATGAAGAGATCTCTAAGACATTAGGCGAACTCTTTTCATTACAGGCTAAGATAGACAATAAGAGACAGGAAGATAACGATAAGAAAGAAGCCACTCGTGAAGCCATGAGTGCGGTGAAGTTCAAAACCAACATGCAAGCCATGGGGGCAATGAACAACAACTTAACCCGATTGCGCATGTTCCAAGAGCGTAATGCCTTTAACTATTATCGTAAGAGCATCGAGATCGGTATACGACAACTCTATACCTTAACCGATATCTCAGCTGAATTGAAGCAACACAACAATCAGGTATTACAAGCCCTAAATGACGTAAAACTCAATACAGGCTTACCTGACTACGTGAAGATGCAGAACAAAGAGACGATTAAGCAGATCATGAAACAAAGAGCCACGAATCGCGTATTCGATGGATTCATGGGACGTGGTTCTGATTTCTTTGGTAACTTGGCTAAGAACATAGGCGACACCATCAAGTATCAGGTATCCCAAGCCATGGACATCATGGGTATGGCGTCTGATGGTGTTAACCAGATGCTGGAGTTTGAAGATCAACGTCTGGATGATGACTCCGGCATGCTGTACGGCGATGAGTCTGATGTTGAACGCATGGCTAACATGGGTGCAGCTACTGGATTGCCATGGTTAGCCTCTAAAGCCAAATCTAAATTATCCAAGAACAAATACTACCAGAAGACATTAAAGCCTGTTAACTGGCTGCGTAAGTTCAATAGTTCACCTGGTGAGATGATCCTAGCTGGTTTACAAGGACAAAAGGTACAAGGTTTCATGAACCGATTCGATAGCCCACTATTAAATGCTGGCTTCGATATTCTAACTGACTTAGTTAGAGGTGCAACAGGAGCAGCCAAATCCATCAAGTTCGATCCTAATACCTACAATGACTTCAGTGGTCCTAATGGTCTACAGAACCTAGCCCAGAAATCCATGGGTGTGGTCATCCCTGGTTACTTATCCTTAATCTTAAGGGAATTGAAGATCATCCGTACTGGACAGGATCAAGGTACCGTGATATTCGACCACAAGACTGGTCGTTTCGTTAACGACAAAGAGATGAAGACCAGTATCCTGAAGAACGTCGTCTCTAAGGATACATTGGATAGCTTCAGTCGTGTCGGTGATACAGTAGCCAGTGAACTCGGATTGAGTGAGCGTGACTATCGTGGTCGAGCCAAGTATCTCGAGGGATTTAGCAAGAATGACTTCGATACTGTAGGTCGCCAATTAGCGATAGCAGCCATCAATGGTGAAGTGATCGATACTGAGTATCTTACTAATGCCAAGAACTTCTCTTACTTAGGTAAAGAGAAAGCTGAGAGATTAGCCAATAAGTTTAAAGAAGCAGACTCTAAAGATCAAGATGACTTAGAGAACCGCATCATCAACGTAGCCGATAGTGCCCGTAGTGCCAAACACCTCACCATCGATAAGGCACAAATAGAAGGCATGATCAATGCAGGCTACGGCCCGATGTTAGAGTCAGCAGGTATCCTGAAGAATGGTGAAGCCACATCTACTGGCTACATGAAAGCCGTACAAGAGATGGCTAAGTATCAAGACAGCCAACTCTCTTACAGACCGACACAGAGAGACATCCACCAATCTATCGTACAGTCACTCGCCAATAAAGGCAAGATCAAGCGTTTTGCCTCAGGTGGTTATACAGGCGATGGCGATAAGCATGAAATCAAAGGCGCAGTCGATGCCGGTGAATATGTCGTCACGAAAGAAGAAGTAGAAGCATTGGGTGGTAAAGAAGCCTTCATGGCTTGGTTTGATAAAGCCAAGGAAGAGGCTAAGAGACAGAAAGACAAACTGAAAGAGACTAAGCTTTACAAAGAAGCTTCCGATAGAGTTAATGGTGTCTATCAGTCTACATCCGATAAGGTCAATCAGTTCAAGTCTGACTACCGAAGCAATCGTAAAGACATGTCGATTACGGATGCGCTCTTGGCTTCTGTTAACAGTAATTTAGAGTCTATTCGATTACTGCATGTGGTCAAAGCCACTGAAGACGCTGAAACACCATCAGCTAAAGCACGCTATAAGATGCTCACTCGTCAGTGGATGACTTCATTACGTAACTCAACCAAAGGTATCGATAATCCTGAATCCTATCTGCGTCAACTGAAAGATCGCATCAAGCGTTCCGATAGCTGGAATAATATCGCTTCCATGATCGAGATCAATGGTCTTAACAACATGAAAGTCGATGAAAACAAAGCCACTAAGATCGAAGACTTTAAGAAAGAAGATGGTACAATAGACTTCAATAAAGTCAACATGGCTAATGGTGTCAACTACCTGAAGCAGAAAGTAGGCAATGAAGCATTCAATGCTGCTAAAGATGCTTATAACTCCGATACTGTTAAGAGATGGAAGAAAGCAGTAGATGCACGTATACCGAAGTCACTAAGAGAACGATTAACTGGTGAACTAGGTGATATCTATCAGATCGGTCAAGCAGAACCTATCCTCTATAAAGAAGCATTACACAGAGGTGAGTATCGCAGCAGTAAAGGCGATATTTACAAGACATGGCAAGACATCGACGATTCAGTATACGACTCTAATGGTAACATGGTGATCTCGTATAGTGCATTCTTGCAATGCATGGTACGTAAAGGTAAGTCTGTTATACCGGTTACCAGTATACCTGCCATTAGCACCAATACACGTAAGTGGATCAAACGTGGAGCATTACTGGCAGGTGCCATGGTGTACGGTACACCATTCGTAGCGACTTACGGTGCTTATCGTCTAATCAAAGCCACGAATGCGCATAAGGCACTAGGTAAGAAAATAGCAGCATCAGTACAACCAGACCTGTATTTAGAAGGTCAAGAAGAACCCATCCTCTTAGGTAGGGATATATCGTCTTCCAAGTACTACGATGTCAATACCAAACGACTGATCACTAAGGTAGAAGATATCACCGGTGAAATAATCGATGCTAAGACCCAGCAAGTCATTATTCGAGCCAGTGACCTACCTAAGCTTACTCTAAAAGACGGTAAGCATTTCAGTAAGTTCTCGACTGCTTCTACGATACGTTCATCCTTAACTAAGATGGGATTGAAAGGATCATCGCGTGCGGTTAAAGTTGCCTCTTCTACTGCTAAGGTAGCGGGTAAAGGTCTCTTTAAAGGATTGAAGTTTGGTTTCAAATCCGGTACAGGTATCTTAGCCATAGGTGCACGTGGGTACTTATCCGTATACGATCGAATGAATGGTAAAGTCTCCTCACCTGAAGAACAACAGGAACTACAGACTGCTGTAATAGAGGAAGGCAATAAAGAGAGACGAAGTTTCTTCTCGTCTGTATTAAAACATCTATCCGATACTAGACGGAGTGTCTTCGGTGATAAAGACGGAGACGGAGATCGTGATAACGGTATACGGGATGTACAACAGAAAGAAGAAGAGAAGAAGAAACAGAAAGCTGAAGAAGAGCGTCAATACAAACGTGATAGCTTATTAGCCAGAATGATAGGTTGGGCTGTAGCCGGTGGTAAAGGACGTAAGTCACTGAAAGATGCGAAGAAAGACGCTGACAGTGACGATAAAGATGGCGGTATCGTATCCGGTATCGTCGGTGGTATCTCTACTTTAGTAGGTGGAGCCATCATGTCCAGGTTCCCAGGCTTAGCGAAAGTAGGCTCTAAGATACCTCTTGTAGGTAAGATGTTCCAAGGAGCAGGTGCTGCCGGTACGACAGCTGCCGCAGCCGGTACGATGGCTAAAGGAGCAGGATTCTTATCTAAAGCTACTAAAGTCGGTAAGGTACTAGGCCCATTAGGCATCGCTGTATCAGGCGGTAGTGCGATCTACAACGCATCCCAAGGTAACTGGGGCGATGCTGCGATCGATACTGGATTCGCATTAGGTGGTGCAGCCATGACATTCGGTGCAGGTGCTACTGTATCTGCGATAGGTTCGGCTTTAGCTGCTATACCTGTAGTAGGCTGGGTCGCACTCGGTGTCGCAGCAGCAGGCTATGGTATCTACAGATGGGTAACGCGTATTAAGATCAACGACAATGTTAAAGCACGCATGATGATCTACGGTTTGGCGAATGACGAATCGAAGATGAAAGACATCGTGGAGTTTGAACGTTTGGTAACAGAATGTACTGAGATGAATGGTTCAACACCCATCATCAACGAAACCAAACTAAATGAGAAGAGTAAGGATATAGCCGATATCTTCGACTTAGAAGAAGGCGATACAGAAGGATTCGGACGATTGATCCAGTGGTATCGTGATCGATTCATGCCGACATTCTCTAAGGTGTTTAAAGTATTACGGTCGATCAATCCTAAGTATACCGTGGATGATGTCTACGACTTAGAAGGTGCAGATCTCTTGAAATACTTGGTAGCCATTAAACCAGCACCAGGACAGTATACTTCACCTTACATGCCGTTCCCTGACTTACCACAACCTGAATCCAATGGTGACAATGCATTAGCGTTCATCCAAGAGATGATTAAGCCATTACAGGATAAAGGTGTTGGTGTACCACCAGCAGTTAATCCATCCCAGATGGCGAATGCTGTTAATCAGACACCTGAAGCAGCTAAACCCACTGAAGAGAAAGAGTCTTGGTGGCAAAAAGCAGGTAAAGCAGTACTCATGGCTAATCCTATCACCGGCGCCTTCATGTTGGCTAAATCCTTCCTAGGTAAGTTTACCGACAGCAATGTTACTTCGACTCAAGCAGATCAACCTGTATCTAATCAATACCAGGCATTTAACAGTGCGTACTATAAAGCATTGGGTTTGAATGGATTGGATAATACAGAGCGTGTTTCTATTTTAAACAAAGTAGAAGCAGAAGCCATGAAATCAGTAGGCATGCGAGATGGCTATGCCACATTCAATGGTAAGTTGAGTGAACTAGCTGGATACAGTGCGCCTCTCTTCGGTATCGATCCTGAAGATCAAGGGGCGATGCAAGCATTGATTCGTTATTTAAGGTTAAGGTTCTTACCTGTCCTCTTGAATAAGGTAGTAGCCGTATACAGAGAGACTGGACAACTGAAGACAGATATTGCCAGACTGAGACCTGCTGTCCAGATGAACATCTTAAACGAGGTACTCAATACCGAATACCAAAGTGAAGAAGGCAATGGTTCTATTTGGTCATTTGCTGTTTCACCATTCGGTGATCGTTTAAATACTGATCGTGGTACGACGCTAGTCGATGTAGAGGCATTAAGAAAAGAAGTGGAGTCTAAAGGATATAGCGATGCGAAGACACGTGCTCAAGATGCTGCTCAAACAGCAGCAGCAGGCCGTGAAACAGCCTCTCTGTGGGATAAGGTAAAGACAGGTGCCTCTAAGGCTTGGGATATGCTTAAATACGGCCCTCAAGGCTTAGCCGCTAATCTAGCTGATAAAGCAGCCCAGTACATGCCTGACTCGATTAAAGACACCTGGAACAATACCAAAGATACATTCAGTAACTTCTTCGGTAGTGTCACCGGTACGCAAGCCCAGATGGGTTTGGCTGTATATAGTGCCTTTAGGAAAGCAGGGTTCAGTGACAACCAAGCACGTGCACTGACAGCTGAAGTAGGTCGTGAGAACTCATGGCGTGCCGATACGATCTTCGGGTTCCATCCGGATCCTAAGAACAATGCAGTCAATGTCGGCATGATCTCATGGCAAGGTGCTCGTGGTAAGAAGTTAGCACAATACCTGCAACAGAAAGGCTTAATCCAAAACGGTAAGTTGGTTCGTTCACCCGATGCCTTATCTGCTCAAGCAGAGTTCCTGATGGAAGAAATGAAAACAGGTAACTACGGGGCATCGCAAGCGAATAGACAAGCCATGAACGAGTTCTTATCTAATCCGAATATCGATGTAGAACGCGGCATGGATCTAGTCGGTAAGCACTTTATCAAATGGCGTATCGATGATCCTAAGTATCGTTCTGGTGGCATTAAGAACAGAACCATGTTCTTGAATAAGCTCAACAGTGAGATCGATAAGAACCCTGAGATCAAAGCAGGTAATGGTGGGCCAGGTGTAACGGCTAATGTTAATAACCAATTAGCAGCTCTAGAAGCCCAGCGTAATGCTATCCAGTCGTCTAATATACCGCAAGCACAGAAAGAGAAAGCTCTAGCCTCTATCGATGCAGCATCTGGTAGATTAAAAGCTTCTCAATCCTACGCATCTTTAGGTGGTGGCAATGCCATGCCGTCTAAAACAGATGGTTCACTAGCAGCGGGTAACTTCGGTATGTTAGGTAGTAACCCACTAGGCACAGGCCCTACAGGTACGTCTAAAGTACCATACGCCAATACCTCTACTAAGTCGCAGAAAGCGGCAGATATCGCTTCTCGTGCAGCCAGAGGTAAGTCTACAGGTCAATGTGCTAAGTTTGTTCGTTTAGCCCTACAAGCAGCAGGCTATAAGTTTACACCCAATGGATCTGCTTATCAGTACGCTACTTTAGGTACGATGGAGAAGATGGGTTATAAACAACTGCCTAATGGTACACCAGAGGCTAAAGGTGACGTGATTGTTTGGGGTCCGATACCAGGCCACAAACATGGACACATCCAAATCTACGATGGTACGACTTGGGTATCTGACTTTAAGCATAGGCGTAATCTATCGCCTTATGGTACGTCTAAGTATTCCAGATACTGGCACTATCGTGATACAGGTGGTAGTACTTCTACTGTAAACACAGCACCTGAATCTAAGATGTCGGATGTAATAGGTGGTAGTTATGGCCAGTCTGTAAGTAACGTGCGTAAGAATGCACAGCCCACTGTACAGCAGATGAACCAAGTAGCTAAACCGACTACCATGGATGAATCTGTTAAAGCATCACTGCCTAAGGACAATAGTAAAGCGATAAAAGAGTTGACGAAGACTGTATCAGTCGATCAGGCATTCCCACAGGAGATGGCTAATGAACAAGCTTATGTTAGTAAGCTGACTAATCAGGCCAGTAATACCAATAATGCCGTAGATCAACTCCAGCATTCTATACGTAATCTATTGGGCATGAATAGGCAAGAAGCATCAGCAGTAACGGCTTCTCTAGCTTCTACTAAGCAAGCCCGTGATGCCTATAGCCAAAGACGTGAGTTAACTAACGAGATGATGCGCATCGATGCACTAAATGGTGTCTCTAACCAGGCACGCAATATCGCACAATCCGATGCGAAGATGAAGCAGAACGTAGAGTCAGCACAAGCTCAACAAGCGAAGCTGATCCAGACGAGTGAAGCGATATTGGAAGAGAATAAGAAACAGACTCGTGTATTGACCGATATATTGGATTACATCCGTAGTAGTAAGCCTAAAGAAGCTGCTACACCGGAATCTAAAGTATCGTACAAAGGCACGATCAAAGAGCACAAAGAGAATGTACGCTCTCCTGTTAACTTAACCAAAGCAGCGCACTCCTAAGAAATACCATAGTCCCTAAGCCTACCTATACCTGTAATGGGTATAGGTAGGTGTAAGGCCTATGTTCTCATGTTGTTAATTAGTCTATCACGATAGTTTGACACGATATAGAAACCAAAAAGGCAAACATCATGTTACTACAGTACAATCAATTCTACCTAAAGTTCGGTAATCGGTATGCCAATAAGCTCACCAATCCCCGTATCTTTAGATTATCCCAGTTCAAACTCCCCAAGTCATCGTGTTATCACTTCTACGATGAGAACGAACCCATCCCTTCGCACAAGACACCTTTATTAGCAGGCTATAAGCTTAGGATGCCGATGATTACCTATACCGATACTTCTACTCGATTAGGTACCATGACTCGTCGTGCATTCAATAGCGATAAAGTATTACGAGATGCCATCCGTAAAGACGGTAACCATTACATCAAGGTAGGCGATTTAAAGAAAGTGGATCCTAATCCATTGGTTCCTCTAATCGTTAATCATGCATTATCCGATAAGAGATACAATTACATCGGTAATGAAACCCGTATTCCTTATTACAAGGAGATGAACATCTTAAACAACATCATCCGTGGGATGGTGGATGTGCACAATGCTCATGGTGCGACGTATCAACAGTTCTTACTCTTTACTGTACCGAATAAGATCCCATCCATGGGTGATTTAAAAAGAGCCGCTTCTACGGTGAATACCAAGTTCTTCGCTAACTTCAATACGCTAGAGAAACTCTTGATATTCGAGTTGTGGAAATGGATCGGTATAAGGAAAGAGCAATCTGTATTCGCTAAGCTACCCGATTCCTTATTAAAACAAATCAACATTGTCTTTACTTACAATAACCTCTTTACAGTATTTAACCTAGGGGATATTAGTAGCTGGGTAATGAGTAAAGAGAATCCAAAAGGTAAACTAGATATTAAATTGACTTCTAAGTATTTCCTCGTCATGTTGGTACGCTTATTTAAAGCAAACCGAGACACTGACTTGATTGAAGATACTGAAGAAGAGATATTAACCAAACGACAAAATGAAGAAGATAAAGGAACCGATGATGAACAAACTGACATTACTGCTCGTCAAGATTCAACTGTTCGTCCTAAGCATCAAGATGTGGATGAAACTGAAGAAGATGAAGATGAAGTAGATGACAATACAGGCAATATAGAAGAGTTATTAGACTTTAAAGAAGACTTTAACGATTTAGAGTTTGCTGCCGATATCTTCGACGAAGACGATGATGGGCGTGATGTGCTGGATAACTTAGAGAAACGTGAGTTAACACATTCACGTGTGGTATCGGAAGATACGGCAGAAGCCATGGAGATAGAGGAAGTGACTAATGCTACCATGCAAACGCAAGACGCATTAGGCTTAGCTAATATTAAACCAGAAGAGATACCAGTCCTCATCAAGCATACTGCTGAAAAGACACCACCAGAAGTCAAAGCCCGTAAGGTACTCGATGAGTTAGCCCAATCTACAGCCATGTCGCAATCCAAGTACGACGGCATCAAGAAAGCACTCTCTAAGTACAAAACCATACAGCTAGACCATAAGTCTCAGCAGACAGTCGCAGAGATGATCGACATCAAACCAGAAGAAGTCGCCATTACAGAGAAAGACCGTGAAATCTCGACACTGAACGTTTTTACACCTAAGTACGTAGAAGAAGTATTAGGTCGAGATGTAGCGTCCATGATCGTGGCTGTACAGGCAGCGGGTGTCGTGGTACAAGACATCAAGAAGACTGAAGTCGACAATATAGCCGGTGCTTATACCGCCTATTCGATTAAAGTGAAACCGATAGAAGGACAACCTTCTACAATACGTGTCCGTATCCCTAAAGTGGATAAACGTGGTATATTCAAGATCGGTAATAAAGAGTATTTCTACAAGACTCAACGTTTCGATCTGCCTATTCGTAAGATCAATCCGGATACAGTGTCCCTTTCTAGTTACTTTGGTAAGACCTTCGTGAGACGCAATGAGCTTCGTCCGTATAACTACGAGAAATGGTTAATCTCTCTTATTAGACAGAAAGGCTTCGATAAGGAAGACAATTCCGTATTAGAGACTCGTTCGGCTAATGTGTTCGATAACTACAACAAAGCGCCGTATATCTACTCTTTACTCAGTAAGCACTTTAGGGCCATTACTGTTCCTAATGCTTATTTGTATTTCGACCATAAGCAAAGTGAAGAGCGTTTCGGTAAAGATGTTGTTACTAACACCATTAAGTATCGGCTCACCTTTGCTGGTCTATACCAGAAGAAACATCCGATAGGTGTATCTACCGATAACGTATTCTTCTACATCGATGGCAATGAATTAAAAGAGTTGGGCAGTATAGAAGACATTATCCAGAGCACAGCTAAAAAGATACCGTTGGAATCCCTAACAGTAGACATCATGTCTAAGAAGATCCCGTTAGGATTGATATTGTCGTACTACTTGGGATTCGATAAGCTCTTAGCTGCACTGAAGCCTAAGCATTATCGTACGATAGAAACAGGTAAACATCCTAAGTTAAGTCCTACTGAGTATCAGATACGCTTTAAAGACTATAGCGTAATATTGGATAGGCGAGACAGGATGACTTCCCTTATCATGTCTTCCTTTACCCGTATCGAGGATACGTATAAGTATTCAGTATTCCAGCTCAGTGAGAAAGAAGTCTACTTTAACCTATTAGAGTCGATTGGTATACCTGGACGTTATACTAAGGAGTTCTCGCTTTATAGCCAGATGTTCGTGGATCCGATTACTGAAGAGATATTGATCGAGATGGGTGAACCGACTGATTGGGTAGGCTTACTCATGCGTTCAGTTGAGTTATTGATTACACTGGATCATCCAGATGAGACAGATGGTTCCATGACACGATTCCGTGGCTACGAGCGTATGGCAGGTGAGATATACACCCAGCTAGTCCGTTCGATACGTGAACACAACAGGCATGGGATAAAAGAGAACTATCCATTAGAACTTCATCCTGAAGCTGTTTGGATATCCTTAATCAAAGACACCACCAAACAGATCAAAGAGACACTCAATCCGATACAGGACTTGAAAGAAGTAGAGATCACGACGACAGTCGGTAATGGTGGTCGTTCTAAACAATCCATGGTGAAGCATACCCGTGCACACAACCAAAACAGCATTGGTGTATTGTCCGAAGCATCTGTGGACTCGTCCGATGCCGGTGTAACGGTGTACATGTCGTCTAATCCATTACTAAAATCATTACGTGGATTACCGGCTAACAGTAACACCATGGATAAGAACAAGGACTTAGATGCTAAGAGTGTGCTCTCGACTACTGGTAACATGTTGCCTTGTAGTGACATGGACGATCCTAAGCGACAGAACTTCGCTCAAGTACAGATGGGACACACCATCGCTGCTTCTTCTTATAGCGTGATGCCTACCCGTACTGGATACGATGATACACTAGCCAAAAGGTGTAGTGATACCTTTGCTTCTATAGCCGAGCAAGATGGCGTAGTACTAGCAGTCGATGACTACATGATCACCGTGAAGTATAAAGACGGTACAGAACGCTCGATAGAGTTAGGTCGTAAGTTTGGTCATTCAGGTGGGTTTACGACTACACATGACGTGATCACGAAACTGAAACCGAATACCAAGTTTAAGGCAGGTGATGCACTGGCTTATAACGAAGGGTTCTTTACTGAAGATACGGCATTGCCAGGTAAATTAGCGTATAAGGGATTTACCTTAGTACGTGCTGCCCTGATGGAGCATCCGTATACCTACGAGGACTCCTGTGCCGTATCGTCTAAGTATGCTCAGTCGACTAAAGTGCGTACAGTAAAAGAGAAAGAAGTCGTTGTTCAGTTCGATCAATCCATCCACCGTTTGGCTAAGCCTGGTACAGTGGTTAAGATAGACGATCCTCTGTGTTTCATCGAGAATAGCTTAACTGCATCAGCTAGCATGTTCGATGAAGAGACCATTGACTTACTGCGTAACGTGAGTGCCTTATCACCACGATCTCCAGTAAACGGTGTAATCGATAAGATCGAAGTCTATTACAACGGAGACATGGAAGACATGTCCGATAGTTTGCGTAATATAGCACGCATGTCGAACATCAACTTAGCCAAGAGACAGAAAGCATTAGGTAAGTCTGTTTATACAGGTGAAGTCGATGAGACCTATCGTGTCAATGGTAATCCTTTAGTCTTGGATACAGCAGTAATCATCTTTACGATTACGACTGAACAAGGGCTAGTAGAAGGTGATAAGACTGTCTTAGGTAATCAGCTTAAGAATACGATAGGCCATGTGTTCACTGAACCACCGCGTACAGCGAATGATGACTTATCGATGGGTGAAGAAGTCGATGCGATATTCAGTACCACATCCCTCTATAAGCGTATCGTGAACTCTCCATTCTTGATGGGGATGAACAATACACTCTTAGTGGAGATGTCTAAACGCATCGGACAAGCGTATATAGACGAGAAGATGAAGTAGACAGCGAAGATACAATAGAAGATACAATAGAAGGCTATAGGACACTCTGGTAGGGTATATCCCTATCAGGGTGTACCTATCCCTATGGAAGTAATGTGACCTGCTCTATAAGCGATCTAGACGCATCTAGGGCATGCTGTAGTTTATTTACCTTATAAGGATTTTTTAACATGTTAGAACAAGACCAGCAAGATGCGGTAATACTGGCTGCCGCAGCATTCTTAGTCGGACAGTTCTCACTGCGCTTGATTACACACGGTGCCGGTGTGATCGCTGAGCGCAATGGCGACTATCTTGACACCAATGTCGTAGAAGAGATGGCACTGAGTGAACTCAGTCGCCGTATCGTAGATCGTGCACATGGCAAATAAGGAGACTTAGAACATGATTAGCCAACATTTGCTCACCCTAGCTCAGGAAGCCGCCAAGTCCTCTTTACTGCCTGGTAGCCACTTAAAAGTAGACGATGATACTCCACTGGGATACATCATCCGTAACATCACACCACCTGAAGAAGTACTCTTACAGACTGAAGCCGCTAATGTACTCAGTACCGTATCCGATACCGCTTATACCAAAGTCGCCAATATCGGCCCGATGGCACTACCACTTGCCATGGATGAGATCGAACAGCAATGTATCAATCCCCTGATGCAACAAGTGGCATTCGTGCGTACTGTGGTGAATCCCTTGGTACGTGAAATCGCCGATCAAGTAAAATCCACACTGAATACAGAAGCTTCTACTGATGATTTGGTGAAGATCATCAAGTTGTACACACCTGATTTCATCCATGGTGCTTATGGTGAATACATTCGCCAATGTGAAACCACATCCAACATCCAAAAAGGCCCTGCATTCAGACCTCAACTCGATCCTAATCTGGATCGTAATACCATCTTGGATGTTGTTAAAACAGACAGTGATGAAATCAATGCGGGTCTGATGGAACTCTCGGCTATCTATACCGATTTGGTAGGTGGTGACTTGATTACCGATGCATGGCAACTGATTGCCTCGCCTAATGAAACCATCGGTGGCCTGATCATCAACTTCCGTAACTTCATCTTGGCGACAGCTGCATTCATCATGGTGGATAACATCGTCAAGCACTTGCCGATTAAGACTGGCTTGAACAGTGAAGCATTGAATACATGGGGCGCATTTGCTCGTTGTGCATTAGCACGTGTGGCTTCTGCTTCTTTGTCTACCTATGCGAATGCCATTGCCACTAAGCGCCTGATCCAGAATGCCGATCGTAATACCATTACCGTATACGGCCCTGTATACGATGAATTCTACCATGAAGACAAGATGGACATCATGGTCGGTATCGCACACTCTAAAGACAATACCCACTATCGCATGCTCTCTGAAATATTGGAACATGCAGAGACTCTGTCTCAACGTGGTAAGATTGCTTTAGCTTCCTTGAATCGTTCACGTGATAACCGCATGTCTGCACGTATCTCCGACGGCATCCAAGCTTCTATCTTGGCTATGGTCGACAGTGCTAAAGAAGACGCGAACCATGGTTTAAATCCGTTCTTGATCAAAGGCCATCTACCGGCTGAATATCGTGCTGAAATCGGTAAGTACATTAACGATTATTTCCCTGGTGATGTCATCCGTCGTGAACCATTAACAGAAGTCGTGTCACGCATCATGTGCCATCTCTTCTTTAAAGATACGATGGCTGGTGTCATCTTGACCCGCATGGCGCAAGTAGAAGCCAAATATCCTAAGTCTGAACTCTCTACCATCGTTTCCATCACGATGATCGACATCTTGATCGAATGGGTAGGTTGTCAGATCCAAGTAGCGAAGTAACACGATAGTGTAGCGACAGCTATACTGGAGTGCAACGAAGTCTTAGGATGCTGACAAGCAGACTAAAATAAGCACTATATCCCTATACCTGCCTACCTTATCCTCTCGTGGGATAGGGTAGGTAGTGTATTAGGTGCTTTTGAACCTTATAGTGGAGTATAAAGAACATGAATATCGAAGGTGGACAGCGTGATGCTGAAAAGATCAAGTCTATCTTAAAGACCGTATCTGGACAAGTCATCACGACAGAAGGATGTCGTATTATCTTTCCAGCCAGATGGGCACTATACGACTTAGCAGAAGTGAATGTAGAACCGTATTTCTACGGATTGGTGAAGATACAGACATTGGATGGTAATACCTACGCCATCCAGAACATGCTATCATTCATCCATTCCGATCCGGATACGATAGAAACAGTAAAAGTAGACGATGATCCTTATTACGTATTAACGTATCATCCAGGTAGTGTGGTGATTAAAACAACAACACTCTTGAAAGATAACGATATCTTAAGTGCCGTCTACAGTGAGTTTATCAAAAGAGGCAAAGTGCCTTTCTACGTAACGTATAACGATTTAAACAAAGTGTTCGATACAGCAGCTTCTCATGCTGGAAGATCATTAGGCGATACAGCCGACATCATGGCTGTACCGATCTCCATCATCGCCCGTAACCCGAAAGATGTTACGCAATATTACAGGGAGATCATCAACACTGTCGATCCTAATACAGTGAAGCCGGTATACGTACCGATTACTTCAGTCGATCAGTCTGCGACTTCTGCCATTACCAAGATCACCGGTAGTTATTTCTACCAAGGTGTGGTATCGGCTATTAACAACCCAACCGATCAGGCAGAGGTCTTAGACTTAGTCTTACGCACTTAGTTTTATTTATTTTATCTATTAAAAAGGACAATACAATCATGCCACTTGACAGCATGCCACAACGAGAGTTCGTCTACAAGATGAACCGTCTTGAAGGTACCAATAAGAAAGGTATCTTAAAACCCGATGCCGATGGCTGTTACACGATGTGTATCGGTGCACTGGATCATGCCTCTAAGAACTTAGAAGCCAATGGCCAGAATGTCTATTACTCTAGCCAAGGTGCTAACCGATTCTTCGACAAAGGCACTATTTTCCATTCCCGTATCCAAGGTGGATTCATCAAAGCAGAATACGGCCATCCTAAACGGGATGGAATGAGTGAGCGTCAGTTCCTGGAACGTAACCTATCGATCGATGAGCGCATGACTTGTGCCACATTCGTCGAGATTTGGTTAGTACCAGACTACGTCGATCCAAATACTGGTGAGAAATGTGTCGGTATCTTCGGTAAGTTTAAACCATCAGGTCCTTATGCCGATGCACTCATCCGTGACTTAGAGACCGCTGGTGTGAATGTGTGTTTCTCGATTCGTTCATTGACCACACGTAAGATCATCAATGGCAGACTCTGTAAGCTATTGCACACTGTCATCACCTTTGATTTCGTCAATGAGCCTGGTATCTCAGCCGCTGAGAAACTCGTCTCTCCATCCATGGAGCAACAACACCATCGCTTAGATGGTCCTGCTGATATTGAAGTGACTGAACACACACTGCGTAAAGTATTGGATCGTGCTGCTGATGGTAAAGTATCGGTAGAGTCTGGTATGTTGCATCTCTTAAAAGAAGTCGAGATGTCGTTCCAGCGCACGACACGTACACACGAGTGGTAATCTAAACTTATACTAAAGAGGTCATCGTCAACATGGAAATAACACTCAAAGACAGTGAGATCGATAATTTCATCCGATACCTCAATACTGCTTCTACGATTCCATTGACAGCCGATGATATCATCGTCGATAACCCAGTAGATTTAGGGACATTGCCTAAAGTCATCCCTAAGGATGAAATCGCTAATTATACGGATGAATTACTAGAAAGAGCCAATACTGAAGTAACCATCCTACCGACTAAGACAGGACAGGTATCGGGTAAGGGATACGTAGAAGCTTATTCACGACTACACCTAGCCATCATCTGGGATAGGGTAAAAGAAGCCTGTCCTAAGGTAGATGATCGTTATGCTGTAGAGATCGATCCGATATGGCGTAGTCCAAGACCGACACTGGAAGACTTGAATGAATGGGTAGAGAAACACCTCTATACCAGAAGCCAGTCTGTAGGCTGTAGGTTAATAGGCTATCGCAAGAAGAAAACGGATTATGGTGTGGCTACACTGAAGATCGTAGCAAGAGAGACTAGCTTGCTTTACATGGGTGAACTGGAAGTAGAAGTGGTGTTCGTACCGATACCGATCGTGAACATTACGATGGATGGCTTTGAAGGTGAGATGTACATTGAAGAGAACATGTTGAGTGTGAATGCATTCCCGCGCTATATGCGGGATAACATGGTGCACGGGTAGATACAGATGGGATTCCAATAGGCAACATCGAGGTTGCATGTCTGACAAGTCAACATGGTGGAATTTATAGATACTTACTATTATAGTAGTGTAAGGGATGAGTGTCATCTCTTTTAACACTGTTAGCTTACGTAAGCTTATTTTTTCTAACCCAATACAGACTGAGTCGTAGACTTAGAATGTAAACCCTATATTGAAAGGAATCCCATCATGGCCATTCATGATACAGTAACCAAAATCGCCGCCAAAATCGAAAAAGACCATTTGTCTTACGACGCAGAAGCACGCAATCTGAAGACATCTGGTGACGTCATCGGTACGGCTCTGGAAGTATTGAAAGAAGAAGGCATTGTCGATCTGTCTAAAAAGCAACTCGACGATGCATCCAAAGCACTGGACTTCTTCGTATCCAGTACTGCCTTGGCTACCGGTGAAGCATCTTTGGGTGTGTTCAAGAAACACAAAGATGTCGACTCCACTAACGTGGAGTACGACTTCGCTAAAGGCATTAAGGTGAACCAAGCCGTACGCCGTGAGTTCGAAGCTTCTGCGCCTCCACGTGATGGTGAAGAACGCAAAGTGACTACTCGCCACTGCCGTGTTGATGCCAAGATCACCGTGAAGTCTATGCAATCCAAATCGCAAACCGGCATGCTGGCCGTGCGTGATCATCTCTACGAACAGGGCCAAAAAGAACTGGGCCCTAAAGAAGAGAAGAAATAATGCCGGTAAACGTGTAATATAATGAATCGAAATAACACCGTCTTTTTGGGCATATTGGGATGGTGTTACGATTGCTTTAGTGTGTCTTACAATTTCAGCATACTCAGGCTATCGGGTTCATTTTTCTCCTAATCTTTAAAGACCATCTATATCTCCTAACCGAGGTATAGATGGTTTCTTTTTTTATTATGCCTTTTTATCTTAGTATACCTCCCTATATCCGGTTTATACTGGGTATAGGGAGTTGTATTATGCTCTCGTTTTTACAGAAAGGAATCCAACGTGGACGATTTAGATGATTTAGTTAAATTAACCGAGGTGATGTTGATGCCTAACGACATCGTCTCTCATGTCAACTTCGCTTATCGTGTATTGAGTATTGCAACTGGTGATCGCAATAAACCCTCTACATTAGCAGACGCACTGAAAGAAGGATTCGGTGAAGTCAGTATCTTCGATCTGTTGAAAACGGCATTAGAAGGCTTTAGATTAGACGAATGGTTAGATGTAAATGACGCAACGGAACACTTCTGCATCAATTACCTAAAAAGTGATCTACAAGCCATCTGTCCATTGAAAGACAGTAATGGTAGAATCGCACAATACTGGGATAGTGTACATCTAACAGATATACAGGAAGCCATCGTCTCTTTGCTGCTTGTTACAGCCGTAGCGATGGTCGATCAGGTATTGATAGACAAGAATATCGGTAAAGATGGCGTGTCACTTTGCCTGATCGTCGAAGAAGCACAGAAGACACTGTACAAAGTAGGAGTTTACCGAGATGAACGAGATCACGACACCGTATCCCCTTAATGGGTCTGTCTTCTACCTAAGGTATCCACTGTACGAACTGATCAATCGAGCTAACCAATATATCCCAGATCCATTCGCTAAGAACTTCAATGTTGTCTCTTACGAATTGGTAGGCAATGAATACGTCTCTTATTTCGATCATGAGCGACCATTCTCACCACTGAATACGGATTACATCATGGACACGATCATCAGTGGTGTCGATATCGATGCTAAGATGTTTTATCTAGCATCCATGCCGTATACGATACACACGGAAGAATGGTTGATTAACTACATGGTTTATCGTCTGTTTCATGATGTGGAAGACATCTACTACGGTTATCTGGAGTATCTGGATGAGACGGGTGAATTCTATTTCGAAGATGATGGAGACAGTCCTTATTACAGGGATCAGAATGGCAATATAATAGAGATCAAGGATCCTGTTATCAACCATGAGGAATACCGCTATATGGCTTATATCGTGTATCTGTTGGTACAAACCATAGCAGGCTATTATCCTAATCTGGTACAGCAGTTCTATTTCCATCGAGATAAGGATTATTTTATCACTTTGGAAGAAGTAGAAGAGAAGATCAATACAGGGAGACACCCTAAGATCAGAAAGGCATTAGAATGGATACGAAACGTCAACAGGATGAGTCTACTTAGGCTGGAGGTAAGATGCCACACCTATTAAAAGGCAATCGTTTCTACCTATCGCTGGATGAGGCTTACGCATATGGCATTGAAGCTGTCAAGCAAGAGTATCCTCGTAATCCTTCTTTTGGATCACGTGATTTAAAGGAAGAATTAGAGTTCATCGTACACAGTGCATTCAGTGGTGTTTACTACTGTAACCGCAAAGCACGTTATACTGTCGATGATGCAGGATACTTAGCCGAGATGGCCATGCAGAGGTATCAGGATAAGCTCAAGCAGTTTAGCAATGTAGACTTGCATGAATTCGAAGATACGTATAAAGATCATTTCATGGACTTACAGAACAAACTAGACCATAATCGATATCCATCGTCTAAAGGCTATGTGTTCTTGAGGCAGTATTTCTACCATACAGCCAAAGAGATGATCAATATCGGTATCTTCGATACTTTATCCGATATAGAGATAGATGTATCGCGTGTGAACAACAGCGATAGAAGTTACGCATTGAATGGAATCGTCCACTATAACCATTACTGTTTTACTGTATACGGATACAGTGGATAGATAAGATAAACAAGGAGCATTGAAACATGGATATACATGCCATACCCGATATCGCCATCGATATGGGTGTAAACTATTACGAGATAGAACAACTCAATCGTTTTCTATCTAATCAATACAAAACATCGTTCGATTACCTAAGTATCGTAAACGATTACTTACAGAACCTCAATGGTCAAGAGATCAACTTCGGATGGCAAAATTCCATCCCAGGTTCTTTAGTACCGGTTAATCTGGAGACGGATGTGATCGAAGTCACATTGGAAGGATTAGCCACTAAGTTGAGACATACAGCAATCGATGAGAAACACATTGATGTATACATCACGATCTTCCGTAAGCTATTGTTCTATATTTCGTTGGTGATCCGTACTGAAGTATTGGACATGATGCAGAAGATGCTCGTGGAGATACCTTTGGTGTTTAACTATCGTGTTGTAGCACAGGAGCATAACCTGATCTATATCCGTTATCTGTTGGATGGTGTAGAGCATTACTCATTCGCAGACTGGGTCACTCGTACACGACGTGATGCACCTATCGTAGGGAGATTCTAAGATGTCACTACACGATAGACTAAAGGATATCCATCCGGATGCACATCACCATTTCTTCCATGTAATCGATCGCTCGAACATGGGAGTGAAACTGAGTGCTGATGACATCGTGATGTTCTACGAGATAGATAAGATAGTCGGTTTAACTTATGGTACTAACCTAGCATCGTTTATGTTTATCTATCATCTGGATCTAAACCGTCACTTCAGTGTCTATAAGGACACCATGTTAGTCGAGTATCGTAAGCGTTTAGACGATCCTTCTGTCATGACACCTTACCTTATAGCGGCTTACGTGATGAAGCAGAATGATCCGAATCAAGCCAACTACGAGATGTTAGAACGTGAGGTAGAGACTAACCTCTATTACCTGACAGATGACACTCGTGTCGTCGATGGACTACGAAAGGTAAGACACCAGTGGCAGAACCATGGTAGACACATCATGTCACGTGACAGATAAACAATGGCAACATAGACCTTACACCTACCTATAGTCCATAGCGGGCTATAGGTAGGTGTAGGGAATATGCTGTCTTTCTTTTTTAGCTAGAGATTAGCTGGTCTTGGTACCGTTTACTCATGCTTAATACATTAAGCACTCGTATAGTGGTTAGTCTAAGTCAACTTACTGTTAGCGACCTCTTGAGTGACTTCATTCGAGATGCGTTGCTCTTCACGTCTCATTCTCATGGCCACATCCAGTATCATGCGCTGCTCTATCTCAGTCATGTGCATCCATTGAGCCAGATCTAAACCAGTATACTTATTCACTTGGTTGATCGTAAAGTCTTCAATGATGCTCTTAAGATAACTGCCTTCACCATGTAACACATAAGCACGTTTCATGTTGTAAGGATAAAGATCATGGCTAGATGCTTCAGGTGTACCATCATCTACGTCTTTTAAACCATACACCTTATCGTGTAGGGATAACAAAGACAGATGTTTCTCGGCTATGTCGTTATAAGGCTCCACTAAAGAGCTACTGATCACCTTAGTGAATTCATCATAACCGGCATTGATCAATATACGCTCATCCCCATTGATGGCATCAGGATAGATATCCTTTTTAGCCACTACAGTAGAAGCAAACAAAGGATCCTTGATTGCTCCTACTGCATTGGGATTCACCGTATTGGTCTCTACTGAGCGAGTGACTGATAGATCTTGCCGGTCAGTATAAAAAAAACGACAACAGGGTTGATGGCGATGACTAATTTAGAGACATTATTCGAGTCATTGGTCTCGATCTCTTCTTCAGCAGCAGGTATCGTAAAGAGTACCTTGACTTGATCTTGGATATAGTCAATGATGGTTTTCACCATGTTCTGCACGATCTCAGGATCATTACCGATCATCTCTAATGTCTCGATGATGGTATCACCACTGTCCATCTCTGTTATTACAGGATCAGCATTATCATCGACGTATTCTTTAATCGTCAGTTTCTTGATGAAATGACTGTACTCACGCAACATCGTAGCGGTAATCTTACGCGTAATGAAATCATTGCGTACACGCTCATCTGCTGCTTTCTCTAATACCTCATTAACCGCATCTCGAATATAGGTATCCCATGCTGCACCATGTTCTACCATGGTACTGATGTTGGTATTACCCAAGGTTACCCACACTTCTTTTACGGTCTTGCGACGTGAGTGACGTTTGATGTCTTCACGACGATGAATCATGTACTCACGCTCAGGTGCTTCTGCTTTCCAATCACGCTGATAAGCCTCGATCTCTTTCAGTGTGGTTTGGTTGAATTCACTGCTGATCAAGAACTGTTTCTGGCGTGTACTGAAACGATTATCGACAAACAACGGCATATCAGGCATGTACAATGTACCGGTTACCATGCGTCTGTTACCACCTGTAATGTCCACAGCACGGCTATACGGATAGCCATCAGGATAACGAGCAGCCGCTAAACCAAAAGCAATAGCAGGAATATCCAAAGGTGAAATGATATCCCTTAGTGTATTCGGATCGTATTCATCATCCTTGATGTTGATGTGCGCAATCTTACGGATGAACAAATCCACGATCTTCTGTGCTGTATACCAAGTCATCAGACCGTAGTTAGAACCACCGTATAAACGACCGATTTGTATCTTAGCCTGATCCAACTGAGTCTGCAAATCCACGAGTTCATTCACCAAAGGTGCACTGATGATGGCTACGATACCAGAGTGTGGCAACACGACAGTAAAGTGAGAACCAATACCCAATGCATCTTGTACGATGATGCGTGCTTGTCTACCAGTAGCTTTACCGGTATTAGAACGAGTCGTACTGCGGTGATAGTCTACACGATCACGGCCATTGCCTAATGACAACTCTTGAGTAAAGGTATTGTCTTTATTACGCAGCACATCTTGAGCGAATGCAGCTTCACTGCCTACAGCTTCCATGCCTTCACTTAGAGAGGTAGTCAATACAGGCAGATTAGGATCAGATGAGAAAGGCTCATTGTCTTTCACCTTAGCCACGACATTATTCGGTGTATCAGGCGTGAGTTGAATGGCACGGATAACATCTTCAGTATCCTTAGCGTTCTTAAAGTCAGCAGTACGCTCATCTTCCAAGATAGGTTTCTTGGGATTCAGTGTAACCGGTTGAGAAATGGTTTCCAACTCATCCCGATTGACTTTACTGAAATCCCACAAAGACTGATCAGAACCAATCTTCTTGACGGTTTCTAATACCTTATCTTCTACAGTACGGTTGTCTTCTACTGGTTTTTCTGTAGACTCAGTAGGAGCAGCAGACTCAGTGTCCTTAGCAGGAGTACTTTCAGCTAACTCTGTTACCTCGTGGCTAACATCCAATGGACGAGTCTGTGCTTTCAGTACAGCGATATCTTCCATCAGTTCAGCGTGAGTGCGTTCATCATCCACAGGCACTAAGATAGGCTCTTCTGTTACGGCTTCAACGTCTTCTTTAGCTGGTACCGTATAAGCAGTCTCTACTGGGATATCAATCGGGTTCTCATCTCGTACGAACACTTCTTCTTCCGTATGGTTCAAGACGATGTCTTCTACCGATACCGGACGAGTCATCTCTTCGATTTGTTTATTGGCTTCTGCCTGTGCTTCGTTGTTCAGTGTAGCACTGGTAGACAACTCGGCATTAGTCATGGCTTGAGCCATTTCAGGATCAATCGGATCTTTCTCCAGATCGATACCTAACTGTTTATTGAGTTCTTCTTGGGTTAACATTAAACTGCTCCTTGTGTAGCTGCTTCCTGAGCAGCCATCTCATCTAGGCTGGGTTGACTGGGTTTACGCTGCTCATCAGTCGGTGTTTGTGGTTGGACGTATTGCGCTAAACGCTCATCCAAGAACTTACGTACATCATCCGGTGCTTCATCGCGGTGTTCAGGTTGGGCGTAGTAGTTCAACACCATCGCAGTGTGGAAATCAGACAGATGCAGTACAGCAGGCATCAGCACATTGCGGATACGTGAACCAGCAGTAAAGAAACGCAATTTCACATCGAGGATCTTTTCTAACATGTAAGGATCCAAGTCTTCAGTGGTATCTTCTTTATCCACTTCCGTACCTAAGTGACTCTTATAAAGATCACGGATGGATTCGACTTCACGTTTCAGTTCAGTCACGTCACTGGTGGACATCTTCACCAGCGTTAAAAACTTATCACGTTCCATCAAGTAAGGCAACATGTTCTCTTTATCGGTGATTTGCTTGATGGCTTTTACCGGAGCATCTAACTGTTTACAAAGGTTCTCGTACACGTTCTCGCAACTTCTCCATGTAGCATCGACGATGGCTTCTAACTCATCTTCGTTCATCAGCTTCTTCAAGCCATCCGGTAGGCGACGATAGTCTACTTTACCGCCATTTTGTTTCTTGTCACGACGCATCTTACGGATCATGCGTTCGAACTTATCTTTATCTGTTTCCATCGGTACGTCAAACGTAGGGGTCAGTTTGATCTTACCTAATTCGATTAGAGGCTTAGCCATGGTAAATATACTCCTATTTAAAAGACAAAGGGAAGGGATTCCACCTTATAAGCAATCAGTCTGCTATGACTGACTGCATGATGGAGAAATATAATCACATATAACGAGCCTTTACTCGTGCAGTTTATTATCTTATTAACCCAATAGACTAAGTCTACTGGCTTATGTCTAACACCGAATATAAGGATTATTTAGGCCATGCATGATATCGACAGCTTAACACTCATCCGTGATTTCGTGAATGAATACATGGACAATACATCCGGTGCCATATGGACAGAAATCACCGATACGGTACTGGGGATAAATGAAGACTGGGTAGATAACTTAACTGTCTACTGGAACAGTATAGACGATAACTACGATGTCAATCGTATCGTGGAAGAACTCCATCTCATCCAGAGGGATTGGCTGATTGCTTTATTGAAAAACATTGGTGTATTCGTCTCTCAAGAGCATCCATTGGACAACCACACTCTGTTTACCATCTACATGGAGTTCATCCAGATAGAGAACAATGAATTGGCCGAGATATCCCTCTCTATCTTACAATCCGATAACTACGACGATATTACCTTGTTCTACGAGCTATTAACTGTAGTCGGTAGCTTACAGGTAGATGAAGAAGTATTCAGTAGTCATGTAGCGTCTATATCTCCGTATACCAAAGAGAAACTGATTAGCTATCTATTAAACCAAGAGTCTGTTAAGATCAAACAGGATGAACACGATGTCGATACCGATCTTATCGCCAAGACTGTACAAGCATTCTTAGAAGCAGTGAATGACGATAAGTTCTACGTAATCGACTTAATCCGTAATGGTGTTAATATTGGATTGCCATTTGCATCGTATCTAACACTATTCGGTACGGATCTATTCGATCTGGATGACAAAGAGTTAGCGTATAACTTATTCCTCTTATCGGCTATCTCCGAAGAAGGACATCGTAATATAACAGGATGGTTAGAAACAGACCTCATGAACTGGATACCTGACTATAGGCGACAAGATACAGTTATCCGCATGGTTAGGGAAGTCTCCATCCATGTAACGAATAAAGTAGGGAGTGTGACATGTTAAAAAGAGATTACCTTTTAGAAGGTATCGAGAAAGGCTGGTATCTGGATGCTTATTGGGTAAAGAGTATCTTATCTTTATTCCAGACTGAGGCTAAAGAGCATTACTTAGCTCGTCGAGATAAGGATGGCTATTACTATCTGGATGATGCTGGCAATAAGATACACCTAGAAGATGCTACGGATACTACTAAGCCATTGTTTAGAGTCGGTGAGATGATCGATGTACCAGAAGACTCTAATGTTAAGGCTCCTGGTGTATCAGGTACATTGCGTACATCAGTAGGCTGTCTGATCATGAACTGGATATTGGTGGTCTCTCCATTCAGGGGATTGGTATCTTACATCAACAAGCCATTTACACCTAACCATGTAGCGAAACAAATCATCCCCAGATGGTCTCGTTCACGATCTAAGGTGTCTGACAAGCACCCTGCACGTGATGATGAGATATTTACGGAAGACTACATCAAGTTCAAGAACCATGTTCTGTTCTTGACTAACTTCACTCAGACAGTGATTCCATCTGTCTCTGAGAAAGCACTCAGGACTAATCCTGTTTTAGAGAAGCGTAAACAAGAACTCTACAATGAGTATAAAGACCAGATACAAGATCCAGTGATAGCCGCTAAGATCGATAAAGAGTTAGCTAAGATAGACGAAGAGTGGTTAAAAGACGATGAATCCAGTGGGTTCATCTACGGTGGTAACATGTACGGTAACATCCGTAAGAAACTCAATACACACTTTGGTATTACGACAGGACTGGATGACAAACCAGTATTCGTACCTGGTTCTCTAAAAGAAGGTATTAAGCTAGACAACCTATCCGTATACGTCAATGACTCGTATAGTGGTTCTATCGGTCGTGGTCTGGAGACGCAAGAAGGTGGTGTACTGGTAAAAGATGCATTACGTTCAGCAGCTAACTTGAAAGTTGGTAAAGATGAATGTGGTACCAAACATGGTTTCTATATCCGTCTGGCTGACAATGTGGACGATAACCACAAGTACATGAACTATTGGTATCTGGATGAGACAGGTAAATCCATCCAAATTACGCAAGAGAATATTGCTTCTTTAAGCGGTAAAGTGATTAAGTTAAGATTGCCTAGTTATTGCGTAGCCGGTAACAGTAGCTATTGTGCTAAATGTTCCGGCCCCAATATCACGGCATTTGAGAATGGCATCGCATCAATCAATGCACAGCCAGGTTCGATCATCATGTTGTTAAAGATGAAGAAGATGCACAACACCGCCAAAGAGATAACTACTTGGACGGATGATTACATTACTTAGATAACATACCTTAGCCTACCTATACCCAATATGGGTATAGGTAGGTGTAAGGACTATGTCTGCTAGTGGTGGCATGGCGATTATTTTAAATATATA
>ERZ773007.69-NODE-69-length-48813-cov-7.470733_pt1 | contig 48813 bp, 54 predicted proteins | sample MGYA00580665_ERZ773007 | MGnify/ENA primary metagenome ERZ773007 (study PRJEB29015, sample SAMEA2738122) | human oral metagenome | biome: human oral; feature: human-associated habitat; material: saliva | place: China | collected 2167 ... | reverse complement strand
TGTATGGGAAAATCGGCTGCGCCCGACCATTCAAAAAGAGCGGTGCTTTCTTTTCAGCACGATAGGCATCATGCAGGCGCTTGGCAACTGCATACATAGTCTGCAGATTGCTTCCCTGTACGCGAGCTGTCAAATCAGCCTCTCTGTCAATCATTCCCATGCTCTTGGCTAGATTCACCCTATCTTGGGCACTAGTGCCTAGCTGAGATTCATTGACGGCTGCCCATTTCAGTAGCTCATCGACCGCTTCTTGTAGAGTCAATTCCTTATCAGCCAAGGCTGGATTTGAAAGGCTTCCCGTATAAGCAGACAGGTCTTGTCCTTTGGCAGTGGCAGGCACAGCAGAAGGCACTAAGCTAGCATCTTGAGCCAAAGCTAAAGGTGGCGACTCCAATGAAGAAGTAGGCTTTTCAGAGTCTACAACTGATTTTTCAGCAGTGACCGATTCCTCTTCTTGCTTTTCTGGTCTTGCAGTAACCGACGATTCCTTGCTTTCAACCTCTAAAACTGCTGGCTGCTGGACTGAAGATACCGGTTCAGATGGCTTTGCGACAGCTTCTGTTTGAAGAATTTCCTTGCTTTCGACATTCGCCTGACTCGCCTCATCGGCTTGAACAACTTGGCCTAGGGCCAAAGACGCAAATAGCGAGACTGATAAGAGTAACTTCACTAGTCCTCTCTTTTTCATAAAGAACCCCTTTCTTTTTATAAAGTTTATTACTTGTCCATTATACTATGTGAGCGTTTTAAATTCAATGCTAGTTTTAGCTTATCATCAAAAAATATAAAATTAACTTGTATAAACGTTTGTATCATCATTCTTCTTTTGGTAAAATAGACCCATCCTAAGAATGTGAGGTATCTCGTATGGAAAATCAAACATTAATGCAATATTTTGAATGGTACTTACCAAATGATGGACAACATTGGAATCGATTGGCGGAGGATGCCCCACATCTGGCATCAAAAGGTATCCGTAAGATTTGGATGCCGCCAGCTTTCAAAGCAACAGGCTCAAATGATGTCGGCTATGGAGTTTATGATCTCTTCGACCTAGGTGAGTTTGACCAAAAAGGAACCGTCCGCACTAAATATGGCTTTAAAGAAGACTACCTAAAGGCCATCCAAACTCTCAAAGCCAATGGCATTGAACCCATGGCTGATGTGGTTCTGAACCACAAGGCAGCTGCGGATTACAAAGAGCGATTTACTGTCGTTGAAGTGGATCCCAACGACCGAACTAAGGTCTTGTCAGAACCTTTCGAAATCAAAGGCTGGACTAAGTTTGTATTCCCAGGCCGCAATAAAACCTACAATGACTTTGAATGGCATTGGTACCATTTTACTGGTACGGACTATGATGCCAAAAACAACAAGTCAGGCATTTTCCTTATCCAAGGAGACAATAAAGGCTGGGCAGATGATGAGCTTGTGGACAATGAAAACGGCAACTATGACTACCTCATGTATGCCGATATTGACTTCAAGCATCCAGAGGTTATTCAAAACCTCTACGACTGGGTTTACTGGTTTATCGAAACAACAGGCGTTCAAGGATTTCGTTTAGATGCTGTCAAGCACATTGACTCCTTCTTCATGAGAAATTTTATCCGCGATATAACTGCAAAATACGGTGAGGATTTCTATGTTTTTGGGGAATTTTGGAATAGTGATGAGACAGCTAATAACGACTATCTAAAAAATATTGAATACCGCTTTGATCTTGTCGACGTCAAGCTCCACCATAATTTCTTTGACGCTAGCATAGCTGGGGCAGACTTTGACCTACGGACGATTTTTGATCAGACTCTTGTCAAAAATCATCCTGAATCAGCCGTGACCTTCGTGGACAATCACGACACCCAGCGCGGACAAGCTCTGGAGTCCACCGTCGAAGAATGGTTCAAGCCAGCGGCCTATGCTCTCATCCTGCTTCGAGAAGAAGGACTGCCTTGCGTCTTTTACGGCGACTACTATGGTATTAGTGGGGAATTTGCCCAAGAGAGCTTCCAAGACGTACTGGATAAACTGTTGGATATTCGTCTCAACCTAGCTTACGGTGAGCAGACTGACTACTTTGACGATGCCAACTGTATTGGCTGGACTCGCCAAGGCAAGGACGGTGGGCAGCCAATTGCTGTTGTTGTCAGCAATGACCAAGCCAGCAACAAACGCATGCTGGTCGGTTCAGAATGGGCTGGTAGAGAATTCAGCGATTATCTGGGCAAGAGCTCTCAAATCGTGACCATTGACGAAGACGGCTGGGGAGAATTTCCAGTGGAGGAAAAATCAGTCAGTGTCTGGTCTGTCAAATAATCTGTATATTCAAAAACGAGAGGGAAAAATTTCCTTCTCGTTTTTTTAGTATTTCAAGCTTGTATAAAACTTGCTATTTTAAAAACTGCTTTATTTTTCCTGCCAACTCATCACTGGCGTAATCATGTACATAGTGAGGGCAGTCTAGTAGAATTAGCTCTGTCTGTGGATGCTCCGCTGCAAAATCCTTCTGGAAGCTCTGCCATTCTCCCTGACTATAGCCAGTCCCTTGGCCATTTGAAGCAAAGAGCAAGATCGGTAGTTCAGGAAGCTTTTCCTTCAAAACTAGCTCAGCATTTTGCTTAACCTGGGTGACCTCTTCACAAACATCATTTGACAATGGACGACGATAGAAAAGAGCCTTGTATATCTGCTTTTCTTCTGCTGTCAAATCACCAGCCGCAAGAGCGGGAACTTGCTTGTCAACATCATAAAATACCCGGCTTAAGCCTAAATGAGCAGCCATTTGTAAGCCTTTATAAGCTAAAGGATAGAGCCTCAGATCAGTGTAAGAACTCGGCAAAGCCGTATCCAGTCCGATAATGCCTTGGACTTCTTCTGGATATTTTGCAACCCAATGAAGCGCTTCTAGCCCAGCCATAGAGTGAGCTACCAAAGTATATGGGCCAGTGATTTCAGCCTTTTTTAAAGCCTGCCTCGTCTGGGCAAGTACCGTGTTAATGTCTCTACTATCCCCTTCAATGTCATCGCTGAAGCCGTAACCTAACCGTTCGACCACAACTATGCGATAATCTTTTTCCAATCTGGAATAGAGGGTCTTAAAGTCAAGAATGGGGGATGTTGTGCCACCACCTGCCAAAAAGACCAGCGTCTTATCTCCTTGACCAGTTACATAGACATTCATTTTTTTGCCATCTACTTGAACCAGACGACCTGAGGGATTATCAAGCAATTTTTGCTCTTTAGTCAGACAGATTTGATGATAAGTAAAGATTAAGACCAGAGCACTTATGACTGTAAAAAGCAAACACAGAAAAAATTTCTTCAAATACCTGAACATCATAACTTTCCAAATATCTTTAAGCACCTACGAAAACTAAACCGATTAAACAAGAACAGCCATTCTGCTTCCCACAGGATACTCAAATTTCTGCCTTTTATTCAAAGCTAAATGCTCTACTTTTACTCCACCAAGGCACTTCTCAGATAAGCATTCACCATGCGCTCTGTCGCGACTACTGAATCAATATGCGTACGCTCGTAAGAGTGGCTGGATTCGATACCTGCACCTAGCAGAGCATGCTTGACTTCTGCTCCTGCGCTCATGGCTGCAGAGGCGTCTGAGCCGTAAAATGGATAAATATCCAGCTTGTAAGGAATGTCCTGCTCCTTGGCCAAATTAACCAAATGCTGGCGGAATCCATAGTGATAAGGGCCTGAAGCGTCCTTGACACAGATGGAAACTGTGTACTCATCTGTCTGCTGGTCGTCACCCATCGCACCCATATCAACTGCCAAATACTCTACCGCTTGCGCCGGCAGGCTGGAATTAGCCCCGTGCCCAACCTCTTCAAAGACACTGAAAGCAAAATGAGTCGTCACTGGCAGCTGAATCTTTTCCTCTTTGTAGACGCGCAAAAGATTGATCAAAATAGCTGCGCTGACCTTGTCATCTAGAAAGCGGGACTTGATGAAGCCTGACTCGGTAACCGTGGTACGCGGATCAAAGGAAATAAAATCACCGACTTCGATTCCTAAATCGCGAGTTTCTTTCTCACTTGTCACCTTTTCATCCAAACGGACTTCCATATTGTCCTGAGTTCGCTCAACCGTTCCAGCATCCTTATAGACATGGCAAGAAGTCTGGTGAACTAGGATAGTCCCGCTGATAATCTTGCCACTGCTGGCCACATGGACCAGACAGTTTTCTCCTTCAATCATGTTCCAAGGGAAACCACCAATCCGATCCAGCTTGAGGCGACCGTCTGGCTTGACCGCACGCACAATAGCTCCCAGAGTATCCACATGGGCCGTCACGACGCGATGTTGAGCATCATTTGCTCCCTTAACCACAACATGGACGCCGCCTTTATTGGTCCGGACAGGCTCATAGCCCAAGCCTTCTAGTGTCTTCACCAGATAGTCCACAACCTCAGCCGTAAAGCCTGTTGGAGAAGGGATAGCCGTTAATTCTTGTAAATATTGAACAGTTTGATTCATCATAACTCCTTTAGATCATTTATACTGTCAATTATAGCATAAATCCGCTGTCAAATATCGTCCTGACTGGCTCTTTTCTCCTGATTTTAGATTGATTTAGCAAATTCTTCGATGAATTAGAAAATCTATACAAAAATCCTCTTCTCTAAGCTTATATGAGTCTCGGAGAAGAGGATGCTTTATTTTCGTCTAAAATAGGGAGAAGACTGCTACTGCAAGGACTGCACCAATGATTGGACCGACAACTGGAATCCAAGCATAGCTCCAATCGCCATTTCCTTTGTTTGGAATCGGAAGGAGACTGTGCATGATGCGAGGTCCTAAGTCACGCGCAGGATTGAGGGCATAACCAGTCGTTCCACCAAGTGAAAGACCAATCCCGACAATCAAGGTTCCAACTGCAAAAGTGCCAAGTCCTGCTTGCAGCTTATAAAGTCCAAGAGCAAAGATAGTCAGTACAAGGACAAAAGTTCCAAGAATTTCGCTAATCAGGTTCGAGAAGGTGTCTTTGATAGCTGGGCCAGTGCTGAATGTGCCAAGAATATTAGCTGGATTTTCTTCAGCCAGATAGTGAGGCTTGAACTGCAGGAAGACAAGGAACTGTCCGACCATAGCACCTGCAAACTGCGCAAGGATGTAAGGAAGAACAGATGCCCAAGGTAAATCACCTTTGAGAGCTACTCCGATGGTTAGGGCAGGATTCAGATGGGCTGGGCCAAGGTTGCCAGATACAAAAGCAGCGATGGCAACAGCGATCCCCCATCCCATGGTAATCACAATCCAGCCAGAGTTGTGGCTCTTAGTTTTGGGAAGAACCACGCCTGCAACGACGCCGTTCCCCAAAAGGAGCAAGAGCAGGGTTCCTAAAAATTCACCAAATATTTCTTTCATCATCTATATTACTCCATTTAAAAGAAGGGGAGGCTAGACAGGAGAACTGGTCCGCCACCTCTTCTTCTATTTTCTATTTTTTCAATTCTGCTAAATCATTATTTGCAAGGGCAGCTTCTAGGTCATTTCGATAGGCTGCTTTTTCTTCTTCTGTCCAATCGTAGAATCGTCCCATTTCATCCAGAACAGGCTCTACAATTGCATCTAAGCTATCCCGCATAAAGAGCATGTGGTTTGTCCGGCGAAGAAGGAAGTCTACTGGGCTGAGTGCCAATTCATTGCGCATCGCATAGTGGAGTGACAAGGTATCCGCTAGGCTAAGTCCTGGCGCTTGCTCGATGCTGTGAGCGAGAGCAAAGACTTTAGGAGCATTGGAACCATAAAGGTTGGCAAGGTAGAAGGCTTCTTTGCTGTCTAAGCCGCGTGAGACACCAAGTTGAGCAAAAGCTTCGATTTCGGAATCCACATTTGCTGGATTGAGCTCTCCGCCTGAAACAGGGTAGGTCTTAGAGTTGATGAGCTTGAAGCTGCGGTCGAATTCTGCTTTGAGGATTTCAACCACTCGCTCCATAGCGCCTTCTGCCATCTTACGATAGTCCGTAATCTTGCCGCCAGCAAGGGTCAAGAGGCCATTGTTATCACGATCCAAACTAGAGCCACGAGATACGGCAGATGGATCCAAGTGTTTTTCAGACGTGCTGCTTTCGAGTCGCGTGACAGCCACTTCAACATCCTCACGGGATTTTTCTTTAGCCAAATAGCTTTCAACAGTCGCAATCAGTGCATTGAAGCTTTCGTCGCTAATGGTACCGTTATTTCCGCCGTTATAGTCAGAGGCGCTGTTTCCTGCAATCAGAGGACGCAGACCTGCCCAGCTGCTTTCGATGTCGTCAATTGTGATCTTTGCTTCTGGGAAGCGATTATTGACAATGTCCAAGAGGTAATCTACATCTTCTTGTGTTACTTTTGGATGCTCCAGGTCACCAGTGTAGTCAGTGTCTGTCGTACCAAAGTAGGTTTTATTTTCACGTGGAAGAACAAAGACCATCCGGCCGTCTCCCAAGCCTGTATCAAAGTAGACTGGCTGAGAAACCTTGATCTTGCTAGAGTCAACAACCAAGTGAACACCCTTGGTTGGACGCATTTGTGAGTATTGCTCACCATCATTTGAAAGATTGCGCACCTTGTCACTCCAAGGTCCAGTTGTGTTGATGACTAGGCGAGCCTTGATTTCAAAGACTTCATCAGTCAAGAGGTCACGCGCAACAACACCAGTAATCTTTCCAGCTTCATCAAAGAGGAAGCCTTCTGCCTTGACGTGGTTGGAAATGAGGGCACCGTCTTGGTTGGCGCGTTTGATATTTTCAATCACGAGGCGTGCGTCGTTGTTGCGGAAGTCAAGATAGACACCGCCGCCGACCAGGCCTTCCTCCTTGAGTTCAGGTTCCCGTTCTAGCACTTCTTCCTTGCTCAAGACCTTGTTGGCAGCAGGAGTGTTGTTAACACCAGCCAAGAGGTCATAGAGATCCATAGCCACTTTGAGACGGAAGAGGCTAAATGTCGCTCCATCCTCATCGTAAACTGGCAAGAGCATTGGATCTGGCTTTGGAATGTGAGGGGCAATTTGCTGAACCACAGCACGCTCTGAAACTGTATCTGAGACCACCTCTACGTCGAATTGCTTGAGGTAACGAAGGCCACCATGGACCAGTTTGGTAGAACGGCTAGAAGTCCCTTCAGCAAAGTCCTGCATTTCAATCAGACCGGTCTCCAGTCCACTAGCTGCCGCTTGCAAGGCTACCCCAGCACCTGTAATCCCACCACCGATAATCAAGAGGTCCAAGGTGCGTTCCTGCATTTTTTTAATTGATAATTCACGTGTTTTCTTTGAAAATTCCATATTTACACACTTTCTAACTGAGTCGCTTTATTCTTTCAGTATTAGTCATCGATTTCCGCAAAGACTTGAGTTGCCTTAACTGCTTTTTTCCATCCTTTGTAGAGTTGTTCCTTGCGAGATTCGTTCATAGACGGCTCAAAGAGTTCCCCAGTTTCATTGAGGGTGCGGAGTTCATCTAAGTCTTTCCAGTAGCCTACTGACAATCCTGCCAAGAAGGCTGCACCGAGAGCTGTTGTTTCTAAGTTTTTAGCACGGGCAATATCGATTCCCAAAATGTCAGCTTGGAACTGCATGAGGAAGTTGTTCATAGCAGCACCGCCATCGACTTTGAGGACTTGAATAGCAGTTTTAGCATCTACTTGCATAGTATCGATGATGTCACGTACTTGGTAAGCGATAGATTGCAGGGTTGCCTTGATAAAGTCTTCCTTGCTGGTTCCGCGGGTCAAGCCGAAGACAGATCCACGGGCATTTTGATCCCAGTAGGGAGCGCCTAGACCTGTAAAGGCAGGTACGACATAGACTTCGTCGTTGTTGTGAGAAGCCAGGGCATATTTTTCAGACTCAGGTGAATTTTCAACCATTCGAAGACCGTCGCGCAGCCATTGAATGGCACTTCCTGCAATGAAGATAGAACCTTCTAAAGCATAGTAAACCTTGCCGTTGATACCATAGCCAATGGTTGTCAAGAGGTTGTTTTCAGACAGCTGCATCTCTTCACCAGTGTTCATGATGATGAAAGAACCGGTTCCATAAGTGTTTTTAACCATGCCAGGCTCAAAAGCTAACTGTCCAAAGAGAGCCGCCTGTTGGTCACCAGCCATACCAGAGATTGGTACTTCTCCGCCGTAGAAATGGAATGGAGCAGTCTTGCCATAGATTTCTGAGTTGGAACGAACTTCTGGAAGCATAACCTTTGGAATGTTGAGTATTTCCAAAATTTCGTCGTCCCATTTGAGTTCCTTGATGTTATAGAGCATGGTACGGGCTGCATTTGAGTAGTCGGTCACATGAGCTGCACCGTCGGTCAATTTCCAAACCAGCCAGGTATCGATGGTACCAAAGAGCAATTCACCCTTTTCAGCTCTTTCTTGCGCTCCCTCAACATGATCCAAAATCCAGCGAACCTTGGTAGCAGAGAAGTAAGCGTCAATAATCAAACCAGTCTTTTCATGGAATTTTTCTACATAGCCTTGGCTTTTCAGCTGTTCAGCCAGAGGAGCTGTCTGACGAGATTGCCAAACGATAGCATTGTAGATAGGAAGTCCTGTTTTCTTATCCCAGACGACAGTTGTTTCACGTTGGTTGGTAATCCCGATTGCTTCGATTTGACTTGGTTTCACACCACTTTCGATGAAGGCTCCAGCAATTACTGACTGAACAGAGTTCCAAATTTCATTGGCATTGTGCTCAACCCAACCAGCTTGAAGGAAAATCTGAGTGAACTCTTTTTGGCTAGAGCTGACCTTTTCTCCCTTTTTGTTAAAGATGATGGCACGGGAACTAGTAGTTCCTTGGTCAATGGCCATAATGTATTTTTCTTGTGACATGTACTGTCCTCCTGGTAAAAATCTTGAGGAGATTTCCTCTTTACAGTAACTAGTATATAAAATAAAGCGCTTTCTTGTTCATCAATTTTTTTAAAATTTTAAAAAAATTTGAGGAGATTGTGTGAAAATCACAAAGAAACCTAGATTTCTCCAGGTTTCTTAATGAAATATCATGTGACGGATTTGAGCCAAATCTTCCAAATCCAAGTCATTTTTTAAATAATAGACGGGAATCTGCTGGGTTTGATGGATGGGATTGTTAGTGATGATGAGGTCATAATTTTTAGCTGGATCGTAGGATTCAATGCTAATAAAACGATTGTACTCTAAATAGCGTCTTAAAATGGCCGTCATCCTGGAAACAACGATAAAGCTATCTGTCAAGTCCATGCCTATCTTGATAACTTGACCGTCGTTTTCAGCAATGTACTCCATCAGCTGGAGCCATTCCCACAAAACCTTTTTATCCAGAGATGTTCCCTGCTGGAAAATAGGCAGTTTGCTAAAAATAGTGTCTGCTACTTGTCGATAATCGTCTTCGCTCCATAAGTAAGGATGGCGCAATTCCAGATCGTGCTTGTATTTATCCTGCAAAATATAGCCTCGGAAAAGAAAGACGCGAGCGCAGAGCTGACTTAGTTCGTAGGTCACTTGGTCCTCAATATAGTCACCTAGCAAGTCCTGAGACTTCATCTCTTGAATCAGTTGAGTAATCAGACTGGCAATTTCACCGCCAAAGCCCAGTATATACTCCATGGTGTGCAAGGGCAGAATCCGATGAGAAAGCAGAAATGAAAAGAAAATCATCATTTCTCCGTCTTCCTGACTCAGGGTGATGTGCTGACCGGCAAAGAAATCATTTGTCCGGCGATGCAGACGCTGATAAAAGATATTTTCAAAATAGCCCTGCATCTTCTGCTCAATGTTTTGGAATTGACAGGCATTGACTCTTAGGCGCTGTTGGGTGATATGTGCCCAAAGAGCCAAGTCTAATCGCTGCCCTTGAGAGAGTTGGGCTCCGCAAAGTTCTTCTAAGACGGCAACTTCCTGTCTTCTTTCTGGTTTTTGAAGTTCTTTTTCCCAAACTTGGCTGGACCAGACCTTGCGAAAGAGGCAGAAATAAAAATAGCGGATCTGGTGCTCAGGCCCTTTCAAGCGGCCATTTTGGATAGAGAGCTCAAACTCTGATAAAATCTGATTTAGACCAGCTATATGGCGACCGAGTGTTGCTTCACTAATCATCAGCTCCTGAGCCAACTGATGGGCTAAAAACTGCTGATGATAGAGCAGGTAGTTTAAAATCTGGTATTTGACAGCATTGTCCAAAAATAGTCTGCGAATGTCCCGTCCCTTAGTATCTGGTCCGATTGACAGACTAAGCGTTTCGTCCTGAAGCTGGATGGATAAGGCTGCATGATTGTCCACAGTCTTGTCGTTAATCAGGCTAATATACTTGGTCAAGGTTGCTTTCGAGAAGCCTGTTTCTGACATGACGGCCTTCAAACTGGATGTAGAATTCTGCTGTAAATAAGACAGGACAATAAACTGCCCCGCTTCACTCTTTTCCATTAAGTCTGCTAGATACATCCGAGAACCCTTTCAGTTTGCTAATCTTAGCTTAACACAAAAAGAAAAAAAGACGAAGCAATCTGCTTCATCTGCTACATCCATCTATGACTAAACAAAAAGGAAACCTGACCAGCGGGATGATTTCCCCAGCCGTCTCAGGCTTCCTTTGTATCATCAGGCTTGGTTCACCCTTTTAAGCATGATATTTTACATATTCTTTGCAAAATCGAAACGGAACCCCACCTTTTGACCTAATTGAGTCAGCTCAGTCAAAGTCTCCCTGCGGCAGACAAAGATGACATAGCTGTCGCTATCAATGTCCATTGCTCCGAGGCAGTAGCCTGCTTCCTCCCATTTTTCATCCAAAACCTTGCACCATGATGGAATGTCTCCATCTTCATCTAGCCAGTCATCTTGCAAGGGGAGATTCTTTTGCTCTGCCAATTCTTTCATGAAATAGGTGAAGTCTTCTAATATTGAATTCCAATCCAGTTCAATGGCGTCACCACTCTCAATTAACTCATCCGCAATTCCGATCCAAACAATGGTATCTTCCTCTTCGTCATCTTCTATCCCACGATCGTCATACCTTTCAAGATTTTCATCAAAGTAGTCCCACGGTGATTCTAAGCAATTTTCAATAGTAGCATGAATAGAGGATTCCTCAGTCAGTATCTGAACGATACGAGTATAAACTTCTTTTGTCGTTTCATTAATCATTCTTCATTCCTCACTTTTCTTATTACTTTTCTTATTACTTTATTAATAAATTTCTAAATCTTTTATTCGTAAGTAATGCTCGTTAATCATTATGCCTCTTAGTCTTTGCTAATAAGATGATGACACCTAGTAAAATAAGAATTCCAATTACAAAAACAACTATTTCTAATTCTTTTAATCCTTCAATATAGGGGATGATATAGATGCTTGATTCCACAAGTAGAAAACCGATAAGAATAAGGACAATTGAAAAATATGTCTGTTTTTTATCCATTTTTATATCCTTCCCTTAGCTAGCTTGAAATTCTATTTCCCCTCTACCCACTTATCGTTATCCATGATAAAAGGTTTGGCCAGTCCTTCTCCTGTGTAGTCCTTATATTTTGTCTGCAAGTATTTGTAGACATCTTCCTTGGTCGCAAACTTGATGGCCTGGTAAGGCTCTTCAAAGGTCAGCTTTTCGACAAACAGATAGCCGTCTTTATCTGGAACCAAGACGCCGACATGCCCCACAAAGAGAGAGTCACCGTCAAGATTGTCGTGGACGATGACAGAAAGCATCCTTGCTTTTTCACTAAACTTGAACTGCTTGAAGAATTCCTCCATCTTCTTAGCATGGACTTTTACATCTTGAGTTGCTTCAGTCTTGACTCTTGAAAACAGGATATTAAATTCTTCCTTATCCTTGGCATCAAAGAGCTTGCCCTTGTCAATGGCATCATTATCTATGAACAAGAGTTCGTCGTCCTTTGCTATTTGAGGGATGTCGATGCTATTTTTCAACAAAGTGTAAGTATTAATCCGACAATTTGTCCCGATAAAATCGCCCTTGTTTGCCTGCCAGAGAGGATTGATTTTTTCTACATTATATTCAGTTTTGGTAAATTTAGTGAAATCGCCTGTTAAACCAGTCGAGCCAACAAGACCGTTGTAGTCATTGACTAGATTAACAAAGTTATCGACACTGTCTTTATCCAAGTCGGCAACCAACAAATTCTTGATTTCTTCGACACTCTTTTTACTGTTTAGATTTGAATAAGTCGCCTTCCAAGGGTATTTTTCTGAGCTAGTCTGACCAACTGTTGGACTCTCTTGACTGCCGTTTGATTGCTTTTCTGCCTTCCCACATGCAGCTAAGCCAAGAATTGCCAAAGTGCAGGCACTCATCAACATAATCTTTTTTACATTCTTCATTCTTTCGTCCTTTTTACATTTTTCCTATAATCATCTTCAAATAATTCCTCTTGTTATTATATCAAGAAATACTGAAAAACAGAAAGAAAAAAGCCAATTTGAACAGAAACTTCCTTAAGCCATAATAAATGACTGCAGTTGATAAAAGTGCAGTCACTTTGATTTACGAATTGATGAGCAAGGTAGAGTAGCTAACTTAAAGAAATGATATCTATAAACTGGTAAGTCTACTTAATCTTGTGCTTGTTCATCTTTTCTTCGAAGATAGCTGTCATGATGGCGCGCAATTCCTCACGCTCCTTTTCAGGAAGTTCCCCTGCTTGCTTAGCCACAGCATAGAGTTCTGGGTATTGCTTGGCAACTCGCTCAACCGTCTTGGTCGTAGCATGCCCTCTAACAAGGAAGGGAATTCGCTTAAGCCATTCTTGTGGCACAAGATCCAAAATCTTTTTAGCCGCTTCCTTATCGCTAATGACGGCTGTACTAAGCCCCTCTTTGATCTGCTCCTGCTCTTTTTCGGTAAAATCATCTAATTCCATTCTGAACTCCTCTTTTCTAATAAGTTACTTGCTAAGGACTCATTATACACCTAAGCCCTAAAAACTACAAATATATAACTTGAACAGGCTGCTTTTAGATTGGATTTTTTGAAAGCTGAATAACTTTGACAAGTCTTTAAGTCAGATTTCCAAAAATTAATTTGCAGCAGTTTCCAAGACTTCCACAAAGATTACAAAGCCTTTTGGTAAGATATGAAGCTGCCCGTCCGATATTTGGCAATGACTTGCTAGAGTTGCAGAATCACTCTCTACAAGATAATTTTCTCCTGATTGGTTAAAAATTGCTCGGACCTTTTGACCATCATGATCCCATTCCAGAGACAGCACATCAGGCTTGATTCCTTCTAGAATATATTTTCCATGCTGGATAATATCTGAGACACTCTTGCGAAGATGAATCAATTTCTTCATAAAATCGAGCATCTCATTACTTTCGGAGACACGTTCCCAAGGCATGACACGACGACAATCTGGGTCTGGTCCACCGTCTAATTCTAACTCGGTTCCATAGTAGAAACACGGTGTTCCCCTTTGTAAAAAGAGGCAGGCAAGGGCAGACTTAACAAGCTGGGTATCTCCTTTGGCCGTTGCCAAAATGCGCTCCGTATCGTGCGAATCCAGAAGATTGAACATCACTTCTGAAATCTGTTGTCTATAATACATAGACTGACCATTGATCTCATCGATAAATTGACTGGTCTTCTTGACCCCACGCAAGAAATAATCCTTGATACTGTCAGAGAGAGGATAGTTCATGACCGCGTGGAATTCATCGCCATTTAACCAAGGCTGTGAAGTATGCCAGACTTCTCCAAGAATATAAAGGTCAGGCTTTTTAGCCAAGACAGCCTTGCGGAAATCTCTCCAAAATTGGTGGTCGACTTCGTTGGCCACATCCAAGCGCCAAGCATCGATATCAAACTCTTCAATCCAGTAGGTCGCAACGCTCAACAAATAGTCCCTCACTTGAGGATTGGCTGTATTTAGCTTGGGCATATAGCTCTCAAAAGCAAAGGTATGGTAAGGGAGCTTTCTTGGATTTGTAAGCTTATCCCTTGTCACCGAGAACTCTTGAACATGGAACCAGTCTTTATAAACAGAATTTTCACCGTTTTTGAGGACATCCTGCCACTGTGGAGATTGGTCTCCGATATGGTTGAAAACAGCATCCAGCATGATTTTCATACCACGTTGATGGGCTTGCTCCACCAGTTGACGGAAGGTTTCCTTGTCTCCAAAATGACGGTCAATTTCGAAATAATCCGTCGTATTGTACTTATGATTGCTCGGAGACTCAAAGATTGGACAGAGATAAAGACCTGTAATGCCCAAATTCAGCAAGTAATCCAGATGGTCAATAATCCCCTGTAAATCACCACCAAAGAAATCGCTCGTCTTTGGTTTGATAGAGGAATCCCAAGCTAGCGCCCCTTTGGGAGAAATCTCAGGATTGCCATTGGCAAAGCGTTCTGGGAAAATCTGGTACCAAACCGTCTCTGCTACCCAGTCAGGAACATGGCAAGCATCAATCTCATGGATATAGGGAATTTTAAAACCATTTCCTTCGTAATGAAGGTTTTCTAGCGTGTTTTCAACACAACCCTTATCGCCATATAAGATACTCTGGCCTTGCTTATCCTTAATCTCAAAGAGATACTGGAGTCGCGCGTAACCAACTGAAATCTCCAACTGCCAATAATCAAACAAAGCATCGGAGGTGACTTTGAGTATTTCCTTGCTCTCTTCATAATGGTCCTCCATAAAAATAAAAGGATCTCCATAGTGCAAAGCGATTGTTTCAATTTCACCCTTTTTCGTCCGAATGCGAATGTGCATTGTCTTATCTTTATAAAGATAAGCATACTCCGACTCTGGCCTGTGGTAAATTGCTGACAATTCCATAATTTCTCTCCTAGATTTCTCATTATAAGCTCATCGGAACCCTATGCAAACGATTTCAAAACCTAGTAGTAGTATATCACTTTAAAAAAACGATTGCAAGGTGCTGTTTTGGTATATAGTAAAAAGCCTTGAGGTCAAGGCTTATAATGTTCTTTCCAAAACATAACACAATATATTCTTTAAAATACTATGTAAAAGTTCATGCTATAACTACCAGCGTTCGACATCATTTTCTACATACTACATCTGCAATGCCGTTATCCAAAAACATATTCCTGTTATAAATGAAATCGGAGTCATAACATATTTTTCTTTTTTACTTTTTGAAACCATGTTCATAATCGTATTCAAAGATAGATAAGCTGCAAAGAAGAAGCAAATATATTTAGTAACCTTAAAAGACAGCCACAAGGGAAGCAAACCTCCGGCTTGCAAAATAATAATCATGGCAAAAATTTGGATAGCTACCGAAATGACTGCTGCAAGTCTAAATTTCTTAGGTAAGATTTTATGTTGTCCACCCATTGTATATTCGCCCAAAGGCAGACCGCAAGCAACAAGAACTGTCATAATTGCTATAACTCCAAATAATACTGCACCCAATATTGAAAACATAAATCAACATCCTCCCTTCGTAAAATACAAAGATTTTTAGTTACAAATCCAGCTTCGTTTCACTTATATTCCTATAAATTTATGATATACTCTTACAAAATTTTTAAATTTGGTAGCCCCATCTCTTTCTTATCGCCTGTGTTAGGTCTCTATTTTCTTGTAATATTGTCTCTTTACAGCTCTTCTAGCACTTTTCTTTTTAATCTGGGTAATATAGAGTGATGTAATTTCCAAACCTAATTTTTCTAATATATATTCATATTAGCATATAGAGCACTTTTTGAAATCAAGCTCATCAAAGCTATTCAACGTCTATATGAATAATATTATTAACTTTGGATAGTAACACTACCACCTCAACATAACGAGTTTATGAGACTCAAAAGGTTAGGGGGAAGCTTTTGAAGATTTGAAAAGGCAACACTTTTCTATACAAAATTTATAAAGTGTTTTTTGTTAAGCACTGATTCGCTTAGCGATTGGGGTTTGGTAGTTAAGACTGCTGTGAATGCGATGATGATTCCACCAGTAAACGTAGCCCTTTGTTTTAAGGATTAGTTCTTTCAGCGAATGGAAGGTTTCTTGGTTGACAAACTCGAGTTTGAAGGCACGGTAAGTACTTTCAGACACGGCGTTGTCATAGGGACAAGCTGCTTGACTTAGAGACCGAGCGATGCCGAATGCTTCTAGCATCTCATCAATCAGCTGGTTATCAAACTCCTTACCACGGTCAGAATGGAATAGCTTGACACTGGTAAGCGCATAAGGAATGCTTTGAATGGCTTGTTTGACGAGCTCTGCGGTCTTGTGCCACCCAACTGAAAGACCAATAATTTCACGGTTGAAGAGGTCAATGATCAAACAAACATAAGCCCAACGATTTCCAACACGGACGTAGGTCAAATCTGTTACAATTGCTTCAAGTGGCTTTTCTTGGTTAAATTGTCGAGCCAATAGGTTTGGAATAGGTGCTTCATTTTTCCCTTTAGAATTCGATTTGAAGGCAGCCTTCTGGTAGACGGATACGAGATTCAATCGCTTCATGATGCGACGAATCCGCCGACGAGACAAGATAATCCCTTCGTTTTCCAGACATTTCTTGAGTTTTCTAGCACCATATCTAGACTTGCTCTCACGGAAAATGGTTTTAATCATTTCTTCAAGCTCTGCCTCAGACTTTGGTTCTATGGCTTTGTAGTAATAGCTAGCACGAGGGATGTTCAAGCAACAACACATGGCTGAAATGCGATATTTATCCTTATTAGCAGTGATTACTTCCCTTTTTGTGCCATAATTACTGCCGCTTGCTTTAAGATATCTAATTGCATTTCAAGCTCTTTATTTCGCTTCCTAAGAGCAATGAGCTCACGTTGTTCATCGGTGAGATTATCAACAGACTTAAAGGAACCGGTCGTTCTTGCCTGTTTGACCCACTTATCAAAGGTAGAAGGTGTTAAATCATATTCTTTGATAAGCTCACTTCGTTTCATACCAGCATTATGAAGATCAACGATTTGTTGTTTGAAGTCATCTGTGAAGTGACGGCGAGTTTTTCTAGACATATTGTTCTCCTCTTTTCTTTAGTGTAGAACACTTTATAAAATCTGTCTAGTTTAGTGTAACCGATTCAATTAGTTACTATTTTCTAATAAGCTGAGGCATTCAGCAGTTCGCTGTTATCGTCTCATCACACACTCCTCGCTCTACGACATCTATCGAAGAAAGAGCAAATTATCGATTTCTACTTCGCTGGTGAATCATCTCGTGCAAGCAGTGATACCGCCTCAACATGTGCTGATAGTTTCCTTCTATACTAGTAGACGAAATTTTGGTCTTAATAGTTAGAATTATACTATTATACTAAACTACTTTACTCCTTAATAAGTTACCATTTCACTCTATTTTGACCAAAAATCTCTATCAAACTTCTTAGTCTTTAAGTAGCCTTGATTAAAACTAAAACCAAAAAAGAACTGAGCAATCATTTGTCGAGATAAGAATTCAACATCACCTAAATCCTCAGGAATGATAGTAATCTTATTGCCATGTGCAATATCATTTCTAATTTTTACAAGTTGTTGAATTCTGCTACTGTTTATTTTAAGTAAGTTGGCTTTATCAGAGTCACTATTGTCCATTTTATCAGTAATAGCACTTAGTGCTAAAACAATGCGTCTATGATTCATCCTCTCCAGACTACTTTCAAATACTGAATGTAGCTCTCCAGCCAATTCATTAAGAGTATTTTCATCAAAAGAAGTATTATTAAAATTTGACAATAACAACTGACTCAATAAGTTTTTTGTTAAATTTTTTCTAGCAGCACTAGTAGTACCATTCAAAATTCTTGTCTCAAGTACTAATTTGGCAACTCTTTCGACTGGCTTAAAGTACATAAAGAACTGTTCTTCATGGTGATTTCTATAATCATGCAATGCAGCGACAGAGCACATCCTCATCAATTCTAAAATTTCATCCCTACGCTTTCTATTTGCTTTACGTTTTAAGCTACGTTCTATTTGAGCTAGTTTGTTACTCCATTCAACTACAGTAGGATGATCTTTTAACTTTTCCTCTAGAATATCCTCAGAATTATAAAACTCATATTCAAAAGTAGATAAAGGCAAAGTAGTAAAAAAAGAAAATACTTGTAAACACTCTTTAATATTTTGTTTTTGATCTGACTCAATAGTTAGATAGTGGCTATCATTACTATTCACATACTTTATCAAACAATTCCAAAATAGTAGTACTGCTCCATTCGGTAAATTTAATCTAGTACTCCAAAAATCACTAAGGCTTACATAAAAATCATCAAAATCTAAAGTCACATAATATGCCATTACTAAATCTCCAGTCTACAATTTTATTAATATGATTATACCACTTTTAAGTCGACTAAACACTAAAAACTAGCAACCCTCATCAGATTGCTGTTTCTACAATGTTACCTCAGTTCCATCAAGGAATACTATCTTAATCGAACCATCAATGGCTAATTCAATATGATTGAGTACCTGACACATTACCTCAGCATCAAATTCTAAACTTTCATGAGCTATCAACTGCTGTAGCCTATCACCGTACATCTGTCCAAGAAGGTCACCTTCTTCATGTAGCCTTTTCCACTTAGCCATCAATAAGTCTTTATTATCCTGTAATTCTTCAACTGCTCTAAGGAAAATCATTTCAAGGGTAGCTTCGACAATATGGTTGTTTTGACAACCAATCTGACCTTTAACCTTGTAGTGGTTATTACACTGCCAGACCGTACGTTTGCCTCAACTTGTAGTCCAATTTTTTCTACCAAAAGCTGAACCACATTCGGCACAAAACACTTTTTTTGTAAAGGGATTGTTGTCTTTATGCATGATATAAAATTGTAGCTTATGTTGTTCTCTAAATCTCTTTCTTCTTACTATCTCTAGCTGAACAATCTCCCACTTCTCTCTATCTAAAATTGGTTCATGATTGTTTTCAATATAATATTGATTAACTTGTCCATCATTATCTATTCGTTTCTTCGTTAGGAAATCAACTGTATAAGTTTTCTGAAGCAAAGCATTACCCTCAGCAGTTCTCTGTTACCGTATCATTTCGTCGTAATCTCCTCATTCTATGAGTCCTATCCCATGGGCCGAACATCTACTTCGTCGATGAATCAGTCCGCACAAGCAGTCCTACCGCCTCAACATGTGTTGTCTGTTACTTGAGAATACAATTTTTTATCCTCGTCACTGTTTTGAGGACACAATTTATCTGATTCTAGTTTAGCATCTTTACGTTTACTTTTGAATTGTTTGCCATCCTTATTTTGAGTTTCTCCTGTTTTGAAAATTATGGTTAACATTGCAGGGTCTATTTCCCCATCACTATTAACACCTCCTACAATAATTTTATCAACAATACTCTCAAAAACCGTACGATCAAACTCGGTGAGTAATTTCTGTGAAGATAGTAACTGTTTAAACTCAGTTAGTCTTTTCTTTACATCAATTTCTGACTTCAAAGTTGTTTCAACATTTACTTTTTCTTCTGAAAGATACTCTTTTTCTGAAGAAATTTCAGTGTATTTTTCATTATAAATGGAATCACTAATCTTCCCTTCTAGTCTTAAATTTACAAGATTCTCCTCTTTTTTTAGTAATGTACGAAGTTTATTAGTTATTTTTTTCAGTTCTTTGCTGAGGCTATTGTCATTCAACTCAGATTCAATCGTTTCAAGTAAGTCTGACACTATATTTTCATTCGAATGATAGAGCTGTCTGTAAGCTTCCATGAAAGCTCCCTCAATAGCGAGCTCTTCTAATCCTTTACTATGCTTACAAAATTTCTTTCCTTTCTTTATCGATGTAACACAGTGCCATACAACTTTGCGATAATCTGAACGGCAGTGCCAACTTCTTCTAGATAATATTGAACCACAAAAGCCACATTCCAACATACTACTGAAAGCATACATTTTTGAATAGCGTTCACGTTTTCCATTTACATTTGCAGCAGTCTTTTTATTTCCTGCCCTACGCAACCTAATCTCCTGAGCTTTCTCAAAGTCCTCTTTAGATACTATAGGTTCATGATTATCTTTGATATAGTACTTATCTTCTTCACCAAAATTACTCAAACGTCTCTTGCTTATTGGGTCAACTGTAAAAGTTTTGCCCATTAGAATATCTCCCTTATATTTTTCATTCTTTATGATTCCTAAGACTGTTGTATCATTCCAATGATCTAATCCTCTCGGAGATTTGTAACCTAGTTCATCAAGTTCCCTTGCTATAACTTTCCCTCCAATACCTTCTAAGTACCTTTCAAAGATATAACGAACTATTTCTGCTTCTTTTTTATTGATAGAAAGTTGCTTGGTTTCTACATCATAGTCATACCCCAAGCACCCTTGAAACCCTATCAGTTCACCACGTTGCATCTTCATTTTTAATCCCTTTTTCACATGTGCAGATGTATTTTCTACTTCTTGCTGTGCAACAGAGCTAAGAATGGTTAGAAGTAGTTCTCCATCCATAGTAAGGGTATCTATGTTCTCTTCCTCAAAATAAACTCCAATTTGCATATCCTTTAACATTCTGACATACTTCAAAGTATCTAAGGTGTTTCTTGCAAATCTGGCAATTGCTTTTGTGACAATGTAATCTATTTCTCCATTTACACAATCATTTATTAATCGTTGAAAATCTTGTCTCTTTCCTACTTGTGTTCCGGATATACCTTCATCTGCATAGATACCTGCCAGCTCCCAATCCGACCGCTGAGAGATGTAATCTTTATAATGTCTCACCTGAGATTCATAACTGTTCTTCTGGTCCTCGCTATCAGAACTCACTCGGCAATAAGCAGCAACCCTTTTTAAATGTCTTTCTACATTGACACCTCTACGTCGAACTAAAGAATCAGCTTTTATTATTTCAACATTATTTGTTTTCATACTGAAACCCCTCCTTTTGATTCTATATTACCGCGTTCTAATAAAAAGGTCAGCTATTTTGTGTACTTAATACGCAGTCTTTTTCTAATTTTTTCATATTCATTTTTAGACAATAATTCTTTAGAGTATAAAAAATTAAGCATTGATAACTGCAGACTATATTTTACAACTGTTTGTTCCAAAATTTTTCCTCCTGATAACGTGATACTCTATCATTTCCTCCGTGGGTATGATTGGTTAAATCATTCATGGGCATTTCACCCGCTGTCCTTTTACGCTGGCAGCCTGAACGTTCAGAAGTATCATTATAATTATTTGTCATCATGGCAGATAGGTGACCAACCTATTTTTTGTTTAATAGTTATCGCTCATATCGTCGCGTATCAAACTACTTGCTCGACAAATAAGAAAGTCCCACCTCAGTTTATTCAATTGTCAATGGTCTGAAGATTATCAATTGTTGAATTTATCCATCTCCAAAATATAATCAGTAGTCACTTGATATAATTTTGCTAAACGTTTCAAAAATACAGTAGGGATATCTTGCCTACCACTCTCAATTCTCGAGTAAGCAGACTGTGAACAATGAAGATACGTTGCCACTTGATTCTGTGATAAATCTCTGTCTTCTCTTAAATTCCTTAATCTAATATACATTAACAATCCTCTTAATCTTATTGTAATTTATGGAACGCTAAAGTATAAATTTTATGCAAAATGTGCATAGAGAAATTTAAAATCTTAAGTGAAATAAAAAAGACACATAGATTGTGCCCTTGTATATTGGATTATTCGAAAAACTTAAAAACTCTTTCAAAATTACTATAAAAATTATTGAAATTTTCACAAAATAAATCATACTTTTACATACTCTTTGATAACCTTTCACAACCTAATACATTGTAATTATTATTTAGAAGGCCATACAAAAATACTAAAAAATACTCGTGGTACTAGTTGATTTCAAAGGAAAATAAAAAGCCCAAAAGGACTATACTGTATGTGACGAAACAAACAGGAGGAAGTCCTAATGACCCACTTACAGTATACTGCTAAATATCATCATTTACAATGGGATGTAAAATAATTATAGCAAATATGCTCTCAGTTTTATCGCCATTACTGTCCCGATTCGTTGAAACATCGACGTAATATCGGTTTAGCCAAAGTTTCAGATGAGTCCCTTCTTGTTTTATTGCTATTTCAAGCTGAGTTAGGAATAACCTCACAACGCCATTTTTATAGAATTTGCCAATTTTTCATTGGTGGCAACTTACTAGAAAGAAGCCGATTTAACAGACGGACAAAACAATTGATTTGGTTGGTTCAACTCATTCGAAAAGCCATGAATAGGAAAATCTCACCAGATACCATTGTGATTATAGACAGTTTTCCATTGCCACTTTGCCAACCTGCTCGCAATCATAAGATAAAGATTTTCAATAGCTTCGCTGATATTGGGTATAATGCCGCTAAAAAACGTTGGTTCTATGGTTTTAAAGTCCATATGCTGGTCACTTTGTCGGATTTTATTCTCAACTATGTTGTGACACAAGCCTCTGTTCACGATATCAAAGTCGCTAATGAGTTGCTAGAAGGCTGTAGACAATCTGCTATCCTCGCTGATTTAGGTTCTCTCAGTCAGGAATTAAAAGATACATTAGAAAAGTAAGGCTATCACTTATGGACACCTTTACGTCAAAACATGGTCGGTGCAGAACAACATAATCACTGGAAATTACTTGTCATGAGGAGAACAATAGAAACACATTTTTCAGAACTTTTTTCGCTATTTAATATTGAGCATACGTTGACGAGAAGTATTATAGGACTACAATTGAGAATTGAACAAATCACAATGGTTTATAATTGAGATATTTTGAAATCAACTAGCACCACGAGTTAAAAAATATAAATATTACCCTTTGTGCTAGTTAATCAAGCATAGGCAAGTGAATATTTCAAACTTATGCCGAACTTATTTTGACTATCTTCAAGCATAAGAGAATAAGTAAGTAGTATTGCCTCTGTTTTAAATTTAAGTGCCTACATGTTGCGACAGCGTAAAGACTCAATTCCAAACTTCTCTAAACTTGAAAATACAGTCTCTATAGGCTTTCTCAAACGGCTAATTCAATAATTGACAAACCATGAATATCCCGTCATATTTTTCTTAACTAAGAAATCAATGCGATGTCATACTGTGCCAGCTCCGCTTTTGTTGCCTTATCCACATAACCTTTATCACCATAGATGAGTGACTTAGGACTATTGTTAAGGAGTTCTAAAGCGACATCACCATCATAAACTGATGCTGGTGTTACTACATAATCAAGGGGAAAGCCATTATCGCTGACACGGACTGAAAATTTCAACCTATAATAATGTATTTTTTTTGGTGGCATTGTAGCCAATATCGGCTACTTCTGATATAAGTGTTGCTCGCAAATTGCGAATGGGTTGACACAAAGCACAAGGGAAGCTATCAATCAAGCCAAAAGAGCAAGTTTGACAAAGATCTAAGATCATAAAATAGCGCATACGTTGAATGCTCTGAGCGAGATTCTGACAAATACGACAAAATCGGGAGCGTTCTAGAAAATTATCAAGGAATAGATTATGACGAATAGATCGGTAAATATCACTTACCGTGCGAAATTCTTCCTGAATAGCCCATATATAACTCGCTATAATAACGACATCGGGTTGCTTTTGTATGTGTACATTACGACGATTTCTAACCGATGATGGTACAAAACGCTCATAAAGAGTAGATATTTTTAGTAAAATTTTTGAAAAAATGACTTGTTTTTGGTTAGGATTTGCGAGATAATAGTGTTGGTTTTGCACATCATTCCTTCATTTCGTCGTTGTTTTGAGTTTATGATACTCGTCGTTGTTTTGAGTTTATGATACGAAAAGTTTTTTATTTTAGCAAAAATTAACTAGCACAATGGGTAAAAAATATTTAATAAATCAATGGTTTTCAGTTGATTCCTAGAAAATTTAGATCCTTAGACCATATATTGAGTTACACTAGACCAATAATTATTACTACTTATGACACATCTAAATTATACATCTATTCAATAGAAATCTTTAATACTCATTTACTCAATCTTTCATTTAATAACTTAATAACACTATCAAATGTATTAGAATTTCTCAATGTCACAAGCTTGTTAAATGGACTATTCATTATTTTTTTTGAATGAGCTGATAACTGATATTCTTCCTTTGTATTAGAAATCATAAATAAGGCAGTCTCACCTAAAAAGTAATTATTTTCTTGTTCATCCCATTGATTTTCAACTATTTCTGTAATTATTTTGCGATTTATATCTCTTAAATAAAAGAGTGCATCCCTACGATAAGAATTTTTATTCCACCACCAGTTAGGTAACTTCTCAAAGTCCTTCAAGAGGTTATTGGATGAAATTATTACAAAAGGAATATCAAATGAATATGATGTTCTGAATAGTTCAGAAATCAAACTTTCGATTTCCTTTTCTTGTTTATCAGTTTCAAATAGTATGTTACCAGTATTAAGATAGCTAACTACGTTCAGAAATCCCAAATCTGACAACTGTTTTTTCAAAATTATCATATTAACTTTATTCTGTTTACCTAAATTAATACCTCTTAAAAACAAAACATAGTTCATTTGCTTCTCCTTTACAAATTGGGAAATATTAAACTTTTGGAAAAATTATAGTATTTTCCAATTGAATCTCATGAGTGTATATGTTATCAAACTGAGGATAAACCTCCTCTAACAGCAAAATATCATGCTTAGTAATATATTTAACAAATATTTTAAATAATTTAATTGAAGCGAGGTCGATATAAAATGATTTTACATTATTTCGCTCATCTTGATTAACTTGGTAGTAGTTATTCAATATCTTTTTTACAAAGAAGCGCTTAGGAAGTCCTTCATCATCAAATTTCTTTATTATTTCTAAGTACAATTCTTCAATAGGAAGTAATAAATTAAATATACTCATTATTATATAAGATTTTCGTATCAAGACAACGTTTCCACATTTTACTTTAGGTATTTTAGATAGGACTAAGCGTTCTCCTTGATTAGGATTATCATCCAACTTATAAATATTAATCAGATTTAAATCAAATACCGCAGAGGTTTGATATGAATTAAAGAATTGAAGTTGAATTGGTAATAATTCATTTGCAACTGAACTCATATATAAAGGAAAAATTGGTTCTCCTTGATAAAATATGTCAACCATTTCTGATTTTGCACTATACTTAAATATTAAATCTTCAGTTTTTATAGTATTACCTTTTCCATCACTATCCAACCTCTCCGTAGTATCTAACAAGAGTCTTGATCTTAAAATTGGATGGTGTACACCTAAGTTACTACCGAAGCTTTCACGTATTTCAACTAAATTATTCTTTAATGAATTCTGTAGATATTTAGCTAGGAAATGCTCATCAATATTATAATATTTAAAATATCTAGTAAATTTTGTTAAGTAACCTCTAGAAATTTTATTGATAACTAATTCATCAACATTTTCTTGTAAAAAAAATGTTGATGAATTAGTGAATTTCGAAGTAATTTTTCCAAAAAACTTTAACTCAGCATGAATAAAGTCTTTTATATCTACTTCTTCTGACCCAGATTTGATAATGTCATTCACTTTATTAAAAAAGGATTTTCGAGCAACTCTTATTACTTCTAAATCTCTACTATCTGATTCAATAAAATGCATCTCCTCTAAAATCCTACCAAATAGTTTATAAATTTCAACATTATTACCTTTGATTTCATTTGTAGAATACTTTTTAAAAAATTCTTGAGCAAACAAAATTCTAGCATCTAACATCCAATCAAATATAATAAAATAATTTTGTAAAAGCAAAAGTGTTTCATTATCAATAGTACTGAGCCCAGGAGTGATTTCATAATGTAAATCATCCTCGTATACCAAAGTATTACTATTAATTTTAATTTCTAAGAGAACCTCTAAGAGCTTCAAATAAGACTTTATTCTTTTTAGATAATAAAATCTTTTTGTATAATCATCACAACTAAATTTTTTAACTAAATTTTCTATTTTCTTTACGATAATTTGGACTTCTTGTATAATACTCTCATTCTCTCCAAGATAAGAAATTTTATTATAAAATTCCTTAAATACATCTTTTTTACTTTCATCCAAGTTTAAATCCGGAACTATTATACCAGTTTCAACAAAAGAATCAAATACATTATCTATTTCTTCTAACGATAACTCAATTTTAGATTCTTTACAAACTGATTGAATTGACTCAAAAAAATCTAAGAACTTAAAGCTCTTTTTATCCAATTGTTTTAAAAGTATTTCATAAAAAAAATTATTACTAAATGTTTTGAATGTATCTACGTTATTTACAATTCTTTCAGCGACTAAATTAGTAGTTTGTAATAAAATATTTATTGAATCTTTTCCTATATTAAAAAAAGAAACTCTATAACTCACATGTTTCCTAAAACGTCTGTTTTTCAATAGAGCATTAAATATCACTTTTAAGATTACAAAATTAATTTCAACTTTTGAAATATTATCTTTATGTTCAACAATGTTATTGTTCTTAATCAATGAAATAGAAGCATATGAACTAAATGGAGTAGTTTTGGTCGCTCCTCGAACCAATATTTTTAGCATTGTCTCAAATAATTTTCTAGTTCTCTTATCTTTCAATCTGTCAGTATTAAATTTTTCTAAAACATTCTCTAGATTAGTACTTATTAATGGTAATAAAAGATTCAAATTCTTAAATGCTTCAGAAGTTATGAGTTTTTCATTCATTATTTGATCCTGTTCCTCAAATAATGTTTTGTATTTTGCTTTTAGAAAGTATCTTTGAACAATATATAAGTTATAACCTTCAACTAATCGCTTTAACTCAGCTGAATTATTCAAGTCAAGTTTATTTAAATCAATCGTTTTATTTTTTTTCAATCTTTTATTTATATCAGAGTACTTACTAACATATTCTACTTTCAATTTTTCATTAATTAGATTTTTATGCACAATTCTATTGAATTCATTGTCTTTTAGACTATTGATAAAATCTAAACTTAAATCATAAAAAAAATCAGATGATAATTCACTTAGCTCTTCAAACTTAGTATTTGTTTTACGATCGATTATATATTCCAAGAAATAATTTTCCATTTTTATATCCTATTTAGTAAACTGCTTGATGCACTTTGATTTTCTAAAGAAAGTAGTAATCTATCTACACCAAGTATTAAATATTCTTCAGAAAGTTTTCTTAATTTATCAGGAGACACAACAATTATTCCATCTTTATCATCAAATTTCAATGTATTGTCTTTTGAGACTAGATTAATTCTCAGGAACATATTCAATTCTATATCTGGAAAACTTTTTTTTATCTCTGAAATTGTATTAGGCTGACTGTACCAGATTATATTTCTCTCAATAATATCTTTATATTTTTGAAGTAAGTCAATATTTCGGGTAGAAACTGTCAATTTAGGTATTTTAATATCTTTAAGCCATTTCATATATGTTTTGTTTTCTATACGTGATAAACCAGATACTTGATTTTGATAGTATGCCTCGTACCTCTTAAGCCATTTTTCAAATAACAATTTCTTGTTATCATAATCTATACCAAGTAATTCAAATACTTCTTTTTTCTCTCCCTCTCCTACCCCAAAAATAAATTTAGACTTTTCTTTCAACTCTAACATAGATAATATTTCTCTAATAGTATTTTCTGGGTTCCTAAATGAAGTATTTATTACTGCTAATCCTAAAATAAATTTATTACAGAAAATTGATGAAAGTTCATTCAAAAAGAGAAAAGGATCTAAGCAGCTTCCTTCATCTTTATCCCTATATTCGGCGATAGGTAAGTCTCTAACCCAAATACTATCAATTCGATCATTATCAATTGATGATAGTATTTCAATATCTGAATGATGTCCATTTGATGAGATTGGTAACATTATTCCATATTTTGACATATAGCTCCTTTCAAGATTTTAATGCAAAAAATACTCTATGATTTTTCTTTTAATGTTAATTTACCATTTGGACTAAGTGAAACAAATGAAATCAAACCAGCAACTAAAAAACCAATGCCAATAATGTTTAATAAGTCCTCATTAGAAAAGTACCTAGAAAGTTGACTGAAAAACCAAATCGAAATTGGAGAAATCCCAAAGGCTACATATTTGAAAAAAGTATTAACGCTTCCTAAAATTTCTTTTGGTGTTTCAATTTGTCTTAATGTAATTATATAAATAGTTCTAATGCCCATTGAAAGATATATCAATAAAAAAATAAGAATAAACATATAATAATTATCTACCATTATAAGTAGTAATCCGCTAATTGACAAACCAACTGATGAGAACCTCATTAAAATTGTAAATACTTTATTATCTTTTGAAGCAAATCCTATTAAAACGGAAGATAATAGTGAACCAATTCCACTCATCGACATTATTATTCCTACTTTATCAATACTGTTTAAAGAAGCATATTTTGTAAGTATAACTGTATCTAAAGGTGCGTCAAAAATATTTCCTATTATTAAGACAATTAACGCAATTGTTAATGTATGATTTTTCAGAGTATAAATAAATGAATTTAATAAAGACGACTTACTTCTGGTTTCATTAGGAGCAACTATTACTTCAGCAATCATAAATGAATTAACTAATGTAAATATAGTAATGATTAATACACCGTAGAGGATATACAATATTATTTTTTCATTAACTATAAAATATGAGATATTTGGAGAAATGATATACGCTAGACTGCTCATAAAATAAAGAGAGGAATTATATTTGCTTAGTTTCTCTGATGGAACAATTAATGGAAAATAAGATGATTCTGATACACTATATAACGAAGTATTGAAATTATTTGTAGCAAGAATCAAAAGTATAATTATAAAACTATATTTCTCTCCTAAAATCATAAAAAGGGTTAATGTAACAATCAGAATATCGATAAAAAGAGTTAGGCTAATTAATTTTTTACGATTAAACTTATTAACAATTGCAGCAATTAATGGGCCAAAAATCAAAAATGGTAATGTATCTGCCAACATTATGTAACCAATTTCTAGGGTTTCTCTATATATATTAGAAAAGAATAAAATAAGAAGCACCCTAAAAACTGTGTGAGTAAACGTTATTAAATTTGCAGATAAAAAGAACGAATTTATTATATTTTTTTTCATTATTACTCTCTTTCTAAAGTGATAAATAATACTTTAGGCATAAAATTTGGATCATTTACATTTCTCTCAATGACTTCCATATTTATAATTTTAAATCCAATTTTATTAAAAAAATCTCTAAATTTATATTCTAATTTTGGGCTTAAAATTCTATTATGAAACCATAACCCAATAACAAGTATTCCACTATTAGTCAATTTTTCAATTATATTTTTAAAAAATATTTTCTTTTCTTGAATATATTCCATAATAAAATTTGCTACAACTAAATCAAATTTAGTGGATAAATCAGGAAAACCTGAATTCAAGTCATTATTTATAAATTTTACATTGTTTAAATTAATTTCTTTCGGCTCAATATCTATAACAATAACGTTACCCGCCGTTGCTCTTAAATTTGAAATTTCAGATCCAAAGCCCAAAATAAGTATATTTTCTGATTCAATATATAAAAAACTCTGTTTCGAATTTAATTCATCTACTAAACTCAGTATCTCTTTTTCATATTCTTTATATTTTTTTATCATTTTCTTAACTATGCGGTAATGGTAATTTATCTACTATTGTTTTAAAATCAATTGGTAGATAAGCTGTTGGAGCATTTATAATAAATCCTGGAACTAGGACTCGAACAACTTCCCACCCCATTTTTCTTATATCATCTGATGTAACAACTGAAACTATTATTTTTTTATTATTTAATTTAAAATAATCCAGTAATGAAGTAAAGTCGGTATGAAGGTCTTTGAATGTTGGTTCTTCAACAATCCCAGATAACCTATATTTAAGTAAATCGAAAGCTCTTGGATCTAGATAATATTGTAAATTATGAATTAAATCAAACATATCCATTTTATCTTTTCTGAAAGCATCGATATAATATCTATCCTCTTTGTTGGGTTTTAGATAAGATTTTACAGGATCATCATCCCTTATATTTCCATCAATTAAATTAATCATGTTATAATGCAATTGAATTGCTTCAGCCTTTGATTTTATCATAGCTTCTTCAATATCAAACTTCGCAGAGAAGCCCACTGCAACAACTTTTCTGATATTATCATAGATAAATGTAGCAATAGTCGGTATGATAGCATCGAGTTGGTAAAATAAAAACGTAAATCCTTCTTTAATTTCTTTTTTTATAAGACGTTCTTTACTATCATAGTACCACCATTTTATTGAAGCGTCTCTTTCAATTACCTCCAATAATGCACTTTGCACAGCATTATCAAAATTACTTCCGCTAGCTACCCCAGACAAATTTGGAAAATTAAAACTGTGATCAATAAAATTGACATAAATTAGTGATGCTGGTACAAAGCATTCCTCATTCGTTAAATAATTAAAAGATTCTTTCCAATACATCTTATCTGTTTTTTTTGCTTTTTTAAAAGGAAAACCTCTTTGTTCCAATAGTTTATTAGAATATCTGATGAATTCATCAAGTTTATAAAATGTTGATTTTTCTGCATCAAGTTCTTCTTCTGAAGCTAATTTAAGACTTTCGGGAACAATGTTTGCACAATATCTTTCGATTGCTTCTCCCATGCTAGAATACAAAGCCGTATCAAAATCAATTGAACAACCAGTACCAACACCATCAAACAGTTAATTTTTATCATATTTGTTCCTATCGGTTACTGTAGATCTAACTAGTTTAAATTCTTTAAAACTTTCAACTTTTAACAATTCAATCTTTTTAATAATTCCTGTATACTTGTTGTAAAGTGCTGAGTTAACAATATTTTCCACCATACAGTACTCCTTTCAATTGAAGATAAACTGATTTTTCTTTTTTCGGATATCTAGGGAACAAATTATTACTGAACATAATTTTGAGTGAGATTGATTTGTTTACTTTTTTGATACTTATTGGAGGGAACTCCGTTGAGTTTGTTCCCTTTTTTAGTATAAATTCCGTTAAAAATAACATTTTACCATCTTTGTCTATATAAAAAATTTCGCCAAAAATATCCTCTTCAATAGTTTCATAAAATAAATTTAAGCTATTGAGATATTGAAAATCTTTAATTTCAAGATTAACAAAATTGTTATCTAAAAAAATTCCGAACTTTTTTGAAGCATCATTTGAATTAGTTATGTTATTTCCAATAAAGTCCGAAAAAATTAATCTTTCATATTTTTTATCATTATATAGAAAAAAGTTTGGATACACTTCGTTCTTAACATTCTGAAAATAAATTTTACTAAATCCTTTTTTTATTTGTAAATCCTTATACCACTCCACTTCATTAAAATATTTTCCAATATATTTCAAGTCATGAGTTAACGGTGTAACGATTAATTGCTTTTGATCATGCAGCCATTTTTTATAGTCATCAAAAGCATATTTGCAATAACCATCTTTCCATCCAGCGATAATTATTACAGGTACCTTTGGAAAAATAACATCAGCATCTATTATTTTTTCTGGAGGATCACTTGTTTCAATTTCCTTTATAATTTGATTAGTTATAACGTTTGTCTTACTTGTCTTTCCTGTGCCATGAACATTTTTCCACCACACAAAATCTCCTAATCTAAATACTCCATCATTAAAAATTGCTTCTAATTTATTTCTGACTCCTACCCTAATTAATAATTTGGTAGGGATAGAATATTGTGACTCAAATGCTAAAATTCTTGCACAATATGCTTCATAAGAGGAACCGATTATAACAATATTCGAAAAATCCTGAGACTTTATGAAACTCAACAATATAACGGAGTCTTTTTTTTCATTATCATAGGGAACCCACTTACCAAATGATCCATATCTTCCTCTGACATCCTGTAATAGAACACTATAACCGTAGTCACTATTTATTCTATTTGCCCAATCAATATATTTTGACGCATCATAAGGAGTACGAATAATAAAACAAGTATCATTCCCTTTAAACATAAAGGTTTGTAATCCTGCAATAAAAATTTTTTCCATACATTATAATAGTTTTGAATAAAAGAATTTTAAATTATTTAATAATATTTTAATTTTATTTAAAGAATTTTCATCAATTTCAAGTAAACTGTTATATTCAACCCCAGGTGTTACTACAAGAGCATCCATAGAAAACAACAGATTGGCGAACTCATTCAAACCACATCTTGAAGAGGGACCAATCGAAGTTGAAATAATCCCATTTAACTTCCCAAAAAAACTTTCAACTCCTAAATTTTCAATAAAGTACTTTACATTTGAAGAATAACTTCTATTATATTCAGGAGTTAGCCATAAGATACATCTATATCTACTAAAAATTGTTATATAATCTGACAACTTCTCATTAATATCATATAGAGAAATAAGTTCAAATTCTATTTTCTCTGATATTCCCAATTTTTGTAAAATTTTATAATAAATAACTTTTGTATTATTATTAACTCTTCCTGAACAATTAACAACTAATATTTCCATGTTTTTTTCCTAAGCAACCTGGTACCTTATAAATATTGATAACTTCAAAACTTTTTTTAGTTTCATCGTATACACCATATTGATTCTCTTTTATTTTAGATATAAAATTCCGTTTTAAATAATCATATTTATCATGCCCAGAAGTCAAGTATTCAAAATTAGAATAATCCAAGTTCAATAACTGTTCGAAGCAGTGGACACAATATGTAGATTTATCTTGATTAATTTTCAAAATAAAAAATAAATTTTTTACTGACAATATAATCATTTTTTCTTTTCCTCGCTTTAAAAAATAGTGAAAGGCAAACAAATTTAAAAATTATTTATCTTCTTCGACCCATTCAAAGGCATTATGGACAAGTGAATGGTGGCAACTTAATAAAATATTTGAAGTTGTTTTTGATTCTGATTGTTCAGTTAATAATTCTTCAATAGTTGGTAATTTCTTTTCAGACATATTAGTACCTCAATTCTTAGATTAAATCTTAATTTTTATCAATTAGCACTGAATTATTTTATTAGATTATTTGTTGCCTTTCCACTACAAAACAGTTTCAATTGAAACCACTTTTATTTTAAATTACCTTTAAAATGTTGTCAATTTTATTGCTTATAACTTCATAACATACATATGAAGAGATTTCACATATCATTTTCTAGTTAAGAACTTTTTTGAGGAAAATCTTTAAGAAATCTAGAACTCTAAGGGCTATAAAGGTAGTTTAATTAGACCATGTCAAAGTCATTGATAATTACCTGTTTATAATAGGTTAATCCATTTGCTTTTAACTATCTTTCTAATACTTCTATTATGATTGATCATCGTTCATAATTTGAAGTCATTAAAATAGTGCCAGGAATATTTAATGGATTAATTAGGTTTATCTCTAAAACCAAAAATAAGAATTAATCTGTATCTTTCTGTATAGTAAACTTATCCCACAAACTAAAAGTTGACAAAGGGTCAATTTAAATAGTAAAATCAAATATAAAATGATGGGATGAAAGAGAGGAAGTAAGTCCATGAAAAATTTTATCATAGACGTTGGAACACCTATTTTTATAGATGCATTGTCTAAGTTTGGACATGTATTTGAAGTAAAATCAGGTAAAGAGTTTTCTGTAAACGAAAGGTTAAACTACACAGAGGTGATCCTTAATTATGAAGATTCTGTTCACAAAGATTATATTGCCAATTTTTTAAAATCGAAAAATATTAATGGAATCTTATCATTTTCTGAAGATAACAGAAAATATTGGTATGAACTAGCACAAAACATGGACATATTTACAAATATCAAACTTCCCTATATTTTAAACCAAAATAAACTTTTTTGTAGAAAGAAAATTAATTCAATTTTAAAAAATAAAGTTAGATGGGATACCATAAATGATTTTATAGGATTAGGCGAACTACAGTATTTTCCAATTATTATTAAACCATATATTGGAAAGGGTAGTATTGATGTATGTAAATGTGAATCAATTGGTGAAGTATATCACTTTTTAAAAGATAAAGATATTTCTCGCTTTTATGTTGAAGAATTTATAGAAGGGGAAGAATTTAGTATTGAGGCCTGTCATATAAAAAATAATCACATTATATATGGTGTTACCAAAAAAATTAAATATCCGGGTACACTTGTTGAATCAGTGCATATTTCTAATGTGACCACATTGAATGATGAGCAAATTAAGATAATGAATAACATCTATAATACATTAGAATATTCCGATACAGTAAGTCATACAGAAATAATGATTTCACCCAAAGGGATATATTACATAGAATCACATCCTAGGTTAGGAGGAGATTTAATTCCTACTTTAACATTACCAAAATTTAAAGATAATTTTTATGAAAAAGTAATGGAAATATCATTGGGTAAAGCAAAAGGTTTAGAATTGAAAAATCAGATGAAAATTAGGTTCTCCGTATTTCCATTCCCCAGTAAGGTACCTTGTACATTCCACTTTAGTAATGAAGCTAAACTATATCTAGATAATAAACCAGAGATTTATCTTACTATACCTTTTGTTGAAGAATGTATAATTACCAAGGAAAGACCAATGAATTCTTATGGCAGACCTATTGGCTTTGCTGGAGAGGTTGATAATTTAGACGATGTTGAAAGTAAAATTATAGAAATTACAGATTATTGCAATAGTTATATTTTTAGATAGTTTTTTTATTTGAAAAAATACAGTAAAAAAGCGCAAAAAGATGCATCCTGTGCTATACTAAAGATGAAAAATTTAATATTTGGGTGTTAGAACTGTTACCTCAGTCCTAACGCCTTTTCTTTTTGATAGGGTGGTGAGTAGTAAGTAATTTGTAAATGGTTCTGAGAATTTTATGGGCACAAGCAATGACAACTTTCATCTTGCTTCCTCTTTGAGAAATTCTATTATAAAGGGATAAAAAAGCTGGGTCTCTGGAGCGTGCCACAATTTGTCCAGACATAGTTAGAGACTTTTTGATATATCGATTTCCTTGCGTGATGTGTGAAGATTTTTTAATACCTGCGCTTTCGTAAGAACCTGGACAAAGCCCAGCCCAAGAGGCTAGATGTCCATCAGTATCGAGACTATTGACAGTTGGTCCAATCTCAGCTAAAACAGTGGCAGCCCACGCTTCACTCACTCCAGGAATCTTTTGGAGTCGTCTATTTTCTTCAGGGGAACTCCTTTGTAATATAGGTCTGAATTTCATAAGATAATGTTTCAATAAGTTCTTGATACATCTGATATTCTTCTAAACTCTGATTCAAGAGAAATCGGCCTTCTACAGATAGTTTTTCCCTCATCGCCTCAACTAATTCTTCAGATAATTCTTCAGACGTAGCTTTAATCCGTCCTTGAATGCAAGATGAGGCACTTTCAGAGTCAATGACCTCACTATTGATAAAGAGAGTTAGAAGTGCCCGACCTGTCTTCGAAAAGGCGTCGAAAAGATAGCTGGTCAGTTTGATATTAGCCCATTGTAAGAGATTATGATTCTCGTTTTTAACCTGTTTTTGACGCTATTTATAAGAAAGTAGCCGACGAGTGAGTAGCATAATTGCATCACGATATAAGAGGGTGCAATCAGACCACAACGCCCCAATTGTGCAATCCATTCGGCATTTTTCATGTCTGTCTTACGTCCTGGGACATTCTTGATGTGTTAGGGGTTCGCTACAACCAATGTCAACTTAGAATCAGAGAAGATATTGAAAAGCGGCAGCCAGTGCTGACTAGTAGATTCAAAGAAGACATGGGTCACACGGTTTTCCTCTAACAAGAATAGGGCCTTTTTAAGAGCGACAGTCGTTGTTCCGAATTTCTTTTGAATTTTCTTAGGTTTGTTCGTATCAAGTGGACCATCTAAAATACAACAAATAATGGATTTTTGGTGGACATCAATCCCACAGCAGGTTTCAATCATGACTTCCATATAACAGCCTCCTATTCTAATATTGAACAATCTAATAAGAGGCTTTTAGTAATTTTATTTTCACGCTCCAAGCGTATTCGAGTCATCTCATGACTCTTATTCATTCAGTTTTTTTGTTGCTAGACTTAAAAAACGTAAAACATTACATCAACGATACAATGTTCAACAAAATTATAACAAGAAAATCATATGCCATCAATTTAATAAAAAGCAGTGGTCGCTAGCAATGTAATTAAGTTAAAGAATCTACTACTCACATTTTGAGCAATATATTTTTTTGGCGGGCTCATTATCAACTGTAGTAGCTGACTTAACTTTTAATCAGTTATTATAATCAGACTAGTCTTTTTATTCTATCAAAATATTATCTCGTAATTTTTATTCAAACCTTTTCCATTATTTAATAATTTAATAAAAATTTCTAATTTACTAACTAATCCCTCATACTCATCAAGATAATGACCCAGTTCCTCTTGCAAGACTCTTATTTCTTCAGTCACTTGTTCTAGTGTAATGGATTCTGTTAAATTCAGTTTTGAAAAGTCATACTTTGCTAATTTTCGACTGCTCGGATCATCACTCTTCAAATTGATAAGAACTTCCGCCATCTTGTTTAAAGTGGAGATTTTTTCATTGGTTTGAATTAGTTTGATGTCTAGCTCTGCTATTTCTGCGACCAGTTCGTCTTTGATATCCTGATACTTCTTATCTGTCTCAGTTAACTCAATCAAGAGGTTAATCTCAGTAATCTTTTTCTGTAAACTTTCAACCGTTGGTCTTCTATATGGTATCATCCGACTATCGTTAGTTAACTGTCTAATCAAAGTTCTTCCTTTGATGTACTGATTCTTATCCGAGTATTCTTTGTTATAGACAAAGTATGACGTTGTCTCACGGATATAAACTTTATATTTTTTCTGATTGTCTTCTTCCATAATATCTAGTTGATAGTTAGGGATAAAAACAAGGCCACTCTGCTTAATACCAAAAGACACCTTGATATAAATCCCCTCATCAACTAACTTCTCAATTTGGTGTTCTGCAAGTTCCACTTCAAATTCATGGACGACCTCTCTCTTTTTCTTAAATTCTTCAAAGGCTTCCTCAATTTCTTCAGTGGCTACCTTCTCCTTATCACGTTCTCCTTGAAGGGAATGATATTGTTCTTGAAGACTTTCAACTGCCTCTGAGAAAACAAACTCCTTGTCTTCAAAATAATTCTTAAAAAAGGCAACATCATACAACTTTTTCTCACTTATTTTTTTATGACTCAGACTTATCTGCTTGCCATTTTCTTCAAGAGTAAAGACCACATTTTTTTGTTTCAAGTCAATGGTTAGATTTAACACTTTCGATTTTGTTAGTAACTCTTCTAAAGAATTGACACGGTTCAACAGAAAATCTAATCGACTTTCAATCTCTTGCTTGGCAAAATGCGTTCTAAAAAAATCTTCATCATATAAATCTCGTTTGCTAAGTTGACGTCCTCGAATAGATTTTGTCATTGCTCTATCTGTCATCATGAATCGACTATGCTTTTGACCAAAATCAATATGAACATGTAACTGCTTTGCTTTCTCTAAAAAATCATCAAACGATTTAGATTGCTGCATCAAAAAATAGAGACGTTGTTTCAATTCAAACTTATGGCTAGATTCCCTATATTTTTTATAATCTCGGTAGGAATAACGCTTCTCAATGATTTTTGCACCTGCCATTTTAGAAATACGGTCTGAGATCATACGAAGATTTCGTTCCAAGGCATAATTCCATATCAACTTTTTATCTGAATTACGGTCAATAGCGTTGATTAAGATGTGATTATGAACGTGATTTTTGTCTGTGTGAGTTACCACGATGAAACGAAAACGGCCTCCTGTTAATTCCATCATGGTCTCATAACCAATGCGGTTAATTTCTTCAGGGGTCAGATTATCTTCAGGAGAAAATGATTGGATGAGGTGATGAGCATGAATATTTTGTTGGCGTTTTTCTTGTTGGTCATTTCTAGATTCGTACAACTTGTCGTTATTGGTAAAGTTGACATTGTACATTTCTACCATTTCTTCATAGCTAGGAAAGTCTAAATAATTGCTCATGCCAAAATCAGATACCAATTTCAAATTGTCCGTTTTATCAGGATTGAGGATATACTTAATCAAACGCCTACGATATTTTTTTCCGTGCGTCGCAAAATGTTTAGTGACTACCATAGAACTCCTTCAGTCTTTTCACTTCCACTTGAAATTCTCTATCCACTTCCTTAATTAACTCTCCGACTCCTTTACTCAAGTCTTGTAATTGTTCCTGAGAAATAAGATGACTTTGATTGATCGCACGCGCAATTTGATTAATGTTATTTCCAATCCGTCTCAATTCAAACACTAACTGGTCATAAGTATCCGTGTTAATTGTGACAAATGACATATTGGGATTAAGCAGAACTCTTCTAGCATAGACTGAGAAATTTTGACAATTGCTCTTAGCAATTCGTTCATTCAATTGATTCAATTCTGAATCTGTTAAGAATACTTTTTTGAGATTGGTACGATAACGATAAACCATAGCAGCCTCCTAACCCACATACTTTTCACGAAACTCACGACTGAGTGGCTGTGCTTGATTGACTTCAGCAATCAATTCTTGAATGCAGGTCAATAAGATTGATACATGCTCTTCGGTCACTTGGTGATTTTCTCTTGCGATAATAAGAACCTCATGCACATCTCGACTAATCTGCTCAAACTTTTGAGATTGCCAAAGGGAAAACCATTCTTTAGTGGCTGACTTTTTATCATCTGCCATCAAAATTTTATCTCTGACAAATGGTGAAAAGTGACGATATTTGCCAGTCTCCATCATCTTTTCAATCTGTTTTAGTTCATCTGCAGTTAAATTTATCTCTTTTCGAATGTCACGGTACTGTTCAGGCATCTCTTTCCCTCACTTTCATCCTTTCTCGGCTAAGACCCGACCCCGTGTGTCATACGGGAAATTTCCTAAAGCCCTTGTTCGGTCTTTGCGAGCTCAGGCATTGTGGTCACAATACCCCAAAAATCATATCGCCAGCCGATCAAAACCTTCCAGTTTTGACAGCTAACGATAAGATAACTTGGTGGCTACGCCCCCTAACCCCCAGTGAAAAATCAAGACTTGATTTTCTTAGGAATGATATTAGGATAACAAGGATGATTTGAAAAATTTATCACAAAAATTGGTATAATGTTAGTATAAAATTACTTATTCAAGAGGTTATTCATGGTTAAATCATCTAAACAAATTGAAGAAGATGCTATCGATTATTTAAAAATGGCGTTAAAAAAATCAAAACACATTAACAGAGAAATTTCTGAGGGAGATAAAGAACCAATCTGGGATGGTCACATATACTTTTACAAAGATATAGAAAGACGAAATATTGATTTTTTGGAACGAATTCCTGTTCAGGTTAAGGGTAGTGATGATAATTATAACGAAAATGTTGGATACCCTATAAGTAGGATTAATTTGGAGCATTATCTTACTGAAGGTGGTGTGCTCTACTTTGTAGTGTACTTGAAAGACGATAGCCCTACTGTCACTTATGCTTCACTAACCCCAAAAGTCATTAAGCACGTTTTACTAGCTAGTGACAAGAAAAAGAAAAGAATTAAGAAAAAAGAAGATATAAAGAATATTTCAATTCGCATGAAGCCTCTCCCTACCAAGGAAGATGAATTGAATTTTCTATTTCTCAATTTTATTCAAAAACGCAAATACCAGAAAGGATTCGCTCATATTGATTGGAGGAGTCATGAATCTATATTCAAAAATTCAGAATCATTTGATGGAGAATTGGAGTTCAAATTTATCGGTAAAGATTATCTAGCCATCCTTGATAATGCCATAACAGGTGAACTAGATCTTTATTACAAACCTAAAGGAGCTTCAGTTCCTGAACCTCTATTAGATGAAATAGCTGAATTACAATTATTTGAAGAAAAAGAAATGCGAGTTCAGATTCAGGGAAAAGAACGACTGTATAGAACTACTATAAATTACAAAACCAGAAATGATTACACAGTAGATTTTAAAAATGGTTGCTCAATAAAAATTGAAGAACGTCCTGATTCAGTAAAACTCACGCTTAATTACTCATTATCTAATACTCTTTCTAAAAGACTCGATGGTTTGGAGTTTATTTTAGAAGTATACAAAAATAAAGGAATTAAAATAAATGGAAAAAAACTTAACTTTAGTAAGGAAAATATAGCTAAAATAGATTTTGACTTTCTTAATGAGGCACTTAATGCAAATATTCGTTTGAAAGAATTAGTAGATGAACTAAAAATTTCTAAAGAGCTGGACAGTAAAGGTTGGTCAAAAAAAGACTCCAGAACTATTAAAATCTTGTACGATGGCCTTATCAATAAACAAATTGTTTCCCTAGATCGTGCAGATTATAACTTTATCCAAGTCATTCCATTTGCTAATGTACATGTACTATTGTTTTTAATACCAGAAAGGGAGAATTCTAAAGATTATAGAATATACAACTACAGTGATTATGATATAGTGTTAATCAATGAGGACAGGCAACAATTTTCAAAATATGAAGCAGTTGATTTAGACCAATTGATACTTGTTGATAATTTTAATATTGATGACTATATTTCATCATATTTATCAATAAAGGATATAGAGAATCTGGATCTTGGTCTTTTAAAGTTGATAAACTATGCTGATTCTAAACACGACCAAAATACCTTGCAGTCCTGTTTAGAATTTGCTCAAAAGCTTGTAGATATGGATAAATCTGAAAATAGCGTCCTAAATCTACTACAAATTAAAAAGCGTTTAAATAATTTAACACAAAAAGACAGTTCCTATCTCCATTCTTTAATAAATCACAACTCAGTAGAAATTAGATTTGCTACAAATTGTATTTTAGGCTACAAAGATCAAGCAATCTACTTATTCGAAAATGAATTTTCCGATGAGCAAAGGGAACGTTTTATTGAATATCCTATATACAGTCTCTTAAATCTTTGATTACAATACAATATATCCTAAAAACAGAGGAAGCATATCTCTGTTTTTGTTGTTTCAAATAAAATAGTACTACTAAATATTTGCTAAATATTTAGTGTTAAAAAAACTCTACTACTTGCATCTTAAAAAATTTTTGATATAATTGTTGCATAATAAAGCAACAGGAGTTTTGATTTATGTTTTCTGGTAACCGTCTTAAAGAATGTAGAATGGAAAAGCAATATTCTCAATCTGAGCTAGCTAATCTGTTAAAAATCAATAGAGCTTCATATAATAAATGGGAGGCTGGTAAATCCGTTCCTAATCAAAAGAATCTTGCTACTCTTGCAAGAATACTTGATGTTCCAACAACCTATTTTGAATCAGAATACAAGATTGTGAACACCTACCTCCAACTCTCCTCGGAAAATCAAGATAAGGTGGATGAGTATGCCGAAGGATTGCTTCAAACACAACAATCAATTGATAAGATTGTGCCACTATTTGCGGTGGAAGTGTTATCTGATGTTTCTCTTTCTGCTGGTCTTGGGGAATCACTATTTGATGAATATGAAACAGAAACCGTCTATGCCGAAGAAGAACAATATGGTTATGATATTGCTGCTTGGATTACAGGAGATTCCATGGAACCTATCTATCTTGATGGTGAAGTAGCTCTAATCCGTGCTAGCGGTTTTGATTATGATGGTGCCGTCTACGCCCTATCCTGGAATGACTCCGTCTATATCAAAAAACTCTATCGAGAAGAAAATGGTTATAGAATGGTATCACTCAACGATAGCTACCCTGATAAATGGATTCCTTATGAAGATAATCCTCGAATTGTAGGACTTGTCGTGAGTCACTTTATGCCTGTTATAGGAGCGTAAACATGTCAGTAACTGCTAAAGAAATGATTTATCTTAAAAACAATCGTATTTATTTTACGCCTTATCTCAAAGAGTATGATATTACCGATCATATTCAAGAACTGATAGAACAGTTAGAAAATCTAAAAAGGAACTAAAGACATGGGCTATATTGATTACACAAAAGAGCCGCGTTCAGATATAGCTTTCATTGACATGAAATCCTTTTATGCTTCTGTAGAGTGTGTAGACAGAGGATTAAACCCTTTACATACTTCTCTCTGTGTTATGAGCCGAGCTGACAACGCTGGTGGATTGATTTTGGCCTCTTCTCCCATGTTCAAAAAAGTTTTTGGAAAAAATAATGTCGGCCGTGCCTACGATTTACCCTTTGACATCACTACAAGAAAATTTGACTACTATAATGCCAAGCGTCAAGGCTTAGACATATCCCCACGTTATGTTTCTTATATTGAACATTGGGCTAAGCGAACGCTTATTGTCCCACCACGTATGGATCGCTATATCAAAAAGAATATTGACATTCAGCACATTTTCCAAGATTATGCTGCTCCTGAAGATATTCTCCCCTACTCCATTGATGAAGGATTTATTGATTTAACCTCCTCACTCAATTACTTTGTGAGTGATAAACAGATGGATAGAAAAGCGAAATTAGACGTCGTCTCTGCTAAGATACAACATGACATTTGGAAAAAGACGGGTATCTATTCTACCATCGGTATGAGTAATGCTAACCCATTATTGGCCAAACTCGCTCTAGACAATGAAGCCAAACGAACACCAACCATGCGTGCCAATTGGTCCTACGAAGATGTGGAAACAAAAGTCTGGTCAATCCCTAAACTATCTGATTTTTGGGGTATTGGTTCTAGAACAGAAAAACGCCTTCACAAACTAGGAATTACCTCTATCAAGGAACTAGCCAATAGCAACCCTGATTTATTGAAAAAAGAATTTGGAAAGGTTGGGGTTCAGTTATGGTTTCATGCTAACGGAGTTGATGAAAGTAATGTCCATCAACCCTATAAACCAAAATCACACGGACTTGGAAACTCTCAGGTGCTACCTCGTGACTACGTTAAGCAGCGTGATATTGAGGTTGTCCTGAGTGAAATGGCTGAACAGGTGGCTATCCGAATGAGACGAGAACATCAGAAAGCGACTATTGTTTCCGTTGTTGTGACCTATTCTAAAACGGAAATGAAACAGCCAATCAACACTCAAATGAAGATAGAACCTACTAACCAAACACGTCTGCTTACAGATACCGTGCTAACGCTCTTTCGTAAAAAGTACACTTCAGGAGCTGTTCGGGGGATTGCAGTCAATTACTCAGGGTTTGTTGATGAAAGCTATGCCTTAATCTCCTTATTTGATGATGTCGAAGCAACAGAGAAAGAAGAAAACTTACAGCGAACTATTGATCATATTAGAGACCAATTCGGTTTTTTAGCGGTTCAAAAAGGAACTGCCCTCTTAGACAGTTCCAGGAACATTGCAAGAAGTAAACTAATAGGAGGCCACTCAGCAGGTGGCTTGGAGGGATTACAATGATTGACCGATCATACTTACCATTTCAATCCGCAAGAGACTATCAAGATGTTAAAATGCAAAAGTGGATGGGGTTCTTTTTATCTGAACACACCTCTGCTTTATCAGATGACGATAAGCAAATCAACTATCTTTCTGACCTATCGCTAAATCAAAAGTTGTTGTTACTCAGTCAAAGTTACGCTAATCAATTAACGATACAGGTGACTAGAATACAGAAAAATGACTATCAAACTATTATCGGAACCGTTTCGACACTATCAACGGATGAGGTCATTCTAAAAACCAGTGACGGACATATCACTATCGCTTTAGAAGATATTATAACTATCACATTAGTTGAGGAGGTCTACCATGAATCAGCTTGATTTTTATAAAAATGAATTACAGATGGACTACTTCAGCGAACATTACCGAAAATTTGAAAGTGACTTCTATCGCTACTCAGCACTAGATACTCCACTGACTTTTCTAACAGATGATATTATGTTGGCAATGGCGAAATCAGCTAAAAACTATTTCAAACTCAATAAAGAAAATGCCAAAGACAATCGTGATCATTATTTTATCTTTGACATAGAAAATCTAAATGATAGTAAATTGACAAGAAAGTATGTTTATCAGCGAACAACAAGTATTAGACAAAAAGATTAGGCCAACATTAACGCCTAATTTTTTTACTCATTTTTAGGTTTCTTCGCCTGCCTAAACTGCTCTATCCGTTTTTCAAGTTGCTCAGTCTTCAGCTTATTCTTAGCTTCAGTAATGGTCTCATCTAGGGTCGGCTCCTTTTGTACATCTTGAGGAGCTTTTTTTACGTCACTGGTCGATTGACTGGTCGAATCAAAAACAACATCTAATAATTGGTTGACCTTATATAAGTCAGCTTCAGACATTCCTGATAAGCGATGAATGAGCCGTTTAAAACTATCTTGGTTGTGTCTTTGCTTTTTGAATAACCTCATCTTCTCTCCTTTTAAAAAGCAGCCCTTGTAAGGGCTGCTCGTACTTACAAGTCATCAATAGCTTCTGAAATGGCTTGTAGTTTTTTATTGTGCTTATTCTTATCATCAATCAACTGGTGCAACTCTTCGATTTTCTTCTGACTTTGAAGAATGTCCTCATTATTTTGAGCCATGACATTGGCTAAATGTTGCTTGTAGTCGCTGGTAATGGTAGGTGATGGAACTTGTCTTGCCTCTATTTTCTCCTGTGGCTTTGGTTGTGAAACAGACTGATCTTTAGCCTTTTGTTGTTCCATCTCAAAGGCTGCTACATAATCCACATCTTCAATTTCTTGATGTTTTTCCTGATGAAATAGTGCCGCAATCTTCGCACGTTCTTCTGATGAAGACGTTGGTATTTTATCATCTAAGGGTTGGTCAAAGGTCCAATTTTTTGTCATGTGTTATTCCTCGTTTCTATTATCGGATAGTGTTGGTTGTTCTTCTTGGCCAAAGGCCTGCGTCAATGCTTCATCAAAAGTCCAGGGACTATTTTGTTGGCGTTTGATAAAGGCTTGATACATCGCTGTTTGTAATTGATTGCGATAGGTCTCTAGTTTTTCCGTCTCCTTCGCAACTTTGTCCTCTTGCCTAGCTACTCTTTCAGCTAAGCGTTCAATCACACTCATAGGGTGTCCTCCTTATTCCTTTCTAGCTTATGATAAGAAACTTGATTTTGTTATCACAAGTCTAAAACCATATTTCGCTTAGGTGAAGGATTACTTCTGACAATCTGTAACTTAGCCGATTGGATCACATCCTTTAGAGAAAGATCTCTCTGAAATTTCACGACATCGTTCCAATCAGCTTTGGTTTCCAGTTCCTGTAATGGTGGTAGGTCTGTTTCAATGGGAAGTCCTTTCTCAGATAACTTCTGACAAAAATCACGCCCTGCTTCGTCATAATCAACAGCCAAAGTCAATAAACCTGAGTGTGTCTGAAAAAAAGTAGTCGTCTCCTGAATGGTCTGAAGGTAATGCGTTAATCGACTTGGTTTGACAGTATCTAAAAACTCAAGTTTACCTTGTTCCTCAGCGGCTAGTCGTAGGCTCTGATAAGCAATCACAGACAGTTTTAAGCCTTCCATAGAAACCAAACGAACATCTGATAACTGCTTCTCATGAAGTTGATAATAGCTCATCATATCAACCACCGATTCACAAAAGATAAGGCGTTTAGGTTTTTCTATGTCAAAGCTCATCCCTATATAACCATGAGAAGCTTTCATGATTTTCTTGAGGTATCCTCGATCATGTCTCTCATTATTTTTGACAAGCCCTTGCAGGCTTGCCCCTTCTAACTGACCCTGATGATTATAACTCTTAAAGACAAGTACAGATTCCTGAAAGGCCTTTGTCTGATAATGAGCCTGTGCTAACAGCCCTTGTCTGCCAAAAGCATTGATGGTCTCATCACTCAAACCACGGATCTGCTTCAAATAAGTTCGTGCTTGGTCAAATGGTTCTTCTCTTAGATAATAACGAAAGGGTTGATAGGTCTCTTCGACCACCTTAGCCTGTTCAAAGTCTCCAGTTTCAAGGTAAGACAAGGCTTCTTTAAAAGACACCCCTGCCATTAACTGAACGAAATCAATCACATCTCCTTGTATATCACGTGAAAACCATTTAAAGGTATTGGTATCCGTAAAAATTTTAAAGGAATCGTGTTTTGGATGTTCATAGACTTGTCCTGATAATCTTCTAAAAGAATAGCCTAGACTTCCTGCCACGTCTAAAATCGCCTTGTGTTTCACTGCTTCAATTCTTGTCATCTCATCTTCCTATCAAAAAAAGCAGAAGAGTAACTCCTGCTAGTTGGTCTCACCTGTAGTAGTGCCTTGAATCTTTGGAATGCTTGATTTAACTCCATCAGAAATTTCTTTTAAATCCTCTAGTTTCCCATTCCAAATGGTTACCTGATTGACAAGGAGTTTATCTGACATTTTGGCATAAGAGAGTTTAAGAGTTCTTGTTTCTGTCTGTATACTTTTCTGAGCCTTATCGCTGACATCTGACACATAAACAACTTGATAAGTAACCTCTGCAAGGGCTTCATTGTCTTCTGTATTGACATAGATTTGAGCAGATTCGAAGTGATAATCCAACATATAATCCTTATAGACTTGGTTGATGGATTCTTCTTGACGAGCAACTTCTTCCTTATAAGCAGAATCTGTCATATAGGGCTTAATACGGTTGTTGTTCTCTCCCAGCTTTTCCTTGGTGTAGTATTGCGTGAGAAATTCCTTGACCAATTCATCAGAAAGGACATTTCCTTTTTCCTTTTCTTTCTCTTTGGTCAACAGTTTATGAGCCTCAGTCTGAATTTGTTTCTGTGTATGATTGGTAACAGACTGAGAACCAATGGTGTAACCCATCATCACCATAAAGCTGGTGACTGCTAGACCACCGAAGCCAATGAGCAACCGAGCCTTCATTTTGTTTAACATCACTAGCGCTACCTCCTTTTTTCATAAGATAGCACCATCATAACAAGATGAACTTGAAAAAGTTATCACAAGAAAAATATATTTAATAGTAATTTGTGGTATACTAGTGATAATAAATTGTTATCGGGAGGAAAGTTGAGAAATGACCAGTTGTTTTGTAGTTATGGGGTTTAATACTAAAAAAATTCCTAATACAAATATAGAAGTGGACTTGAATCAAGTCTATAATAATTTAATTAAGCCAACAATTTTAGAAAAAGAATTAGTCTCTGTTCATGGTAAAAACCACTTTAGAGCTGATGAAGTTTTCAGTACACAGAGTATAACGAAAACATTTATCGAAGGTATATTAAAAGCAGATATTGTAATTGCAGATATTACTACTTTAAACCAAAATGCTATCTATGAGTTAGGTCTACGTCATGCTATGAAACCCAAATCAACCATTATAATGTGTGATCATCACACAGCTAAGATTAGCTTTTTTGATATTGCACACTTACCTCAAATCAGGTATGATTCTGATAAGTTAAACGAAGTGAATGAAGTTAACAAGGTAAAAAAACTGCTTTCTGAATATATTGATTCCGCTATAAAGTCAGATGAGACATTTACTGATAGTCCAGTCTTTGAATCTGCTTTATACCGTGTAATAATTAACGATTTAATCGATAAAACTGAAATTCAAAGTAAAGAAGCATTAGACAAGTCAATAGCTGAACTTTATGATCAAGCCACGGATCTCAAGAATTCAGAAAAGTATCCTGAGGCAGAAGAAATATTTCAGCAAATTTTAGAAAGTGGATTTATTGATGAAGAAATTTTGGCAGGCTATTTACTATCATCCTATAAGAAGAATGAATCTTCGCTAGCAAATTTAAAAATGGCACAGCAAAAGATTAGTAAATATATAGATATAAATACCACAACATATCATAAATTATTAGGTATTTATGGAGCTATTTTCTTACGTATATTTTATATTACAAAGAATAGGAGTGACTTAATGTCTGCAATTAATTACTATAGGTTAGGCATGAATTTTGAAGATAGAAATATTTATTGTGCAAGGAATTACTGTGCTAACCTGTTAAAAATAGCCTTAGTTGAGAAAGATGTTGAAGTTTTAAAGGAGTTCTACTATACATCTGTTTATACAGCAAAAACTATTTTAGGATCTTTAGAAAAAATACATCGTAAATCTAGTGAATATGATGACATTTGGTTTCTTTCCAATCAAGAGGATCTAATGCTGATTTCAGGCCTTCTTTCAAAACCTATTAATGATATTGAAGGTTTAACTGAACGACAGAAAAAAACAATTAATGAAGGTAGTATTATGTTAAGCGAGGATCTCGAGAGGATTAAAACTGCAATTGTAAATGGTAATTAATAGTTTATTTCCCCTCCTTTGATAAAGTTATACTTATCATCAAGAAGGTTTTTCCATGCATGAAAACTTTTTTGAAACCCTTCTGATTGCAAGTACATTAATATATTTTCTTTTGTTTCTAATGAGAATTCAGGTGATGTTATAGAATATTCTCCCTTTTTTAAAATCCCTTCTTCAGTTAAATTTTCTTGAGGAATAGATAGCATTGGAAGATTATAAGTTAGCGCTAAAATCCCTTCAATATGACAATAAACACTTGTAACCCACTTATTCTTTAAGTGGATCTCTTTGGATGCAAAGAAGTCTGGATTATCCTCAGCTCCCATTTTTCTGGTTCCACTAGAAATAAATGTCTGACCAAATGCAACAATTATAATTCCGTAACTCCTTTGTATCATCTCACTCAACGAATTCATGACTTCGTAAGGCGTATACTCAGCAGCTTGTAATGTTACACATTCAATATTGTGTCGTCTTAAAAATTTAATCAATTCTTTAATAAATAAATTTTGATTCTCTGTAAATGGATTAGGTCTGCTTAAAAATACTCTTATTTTTTTATTTGTCATATTCG
>ERZ773007.67-NODE-67-length-48892-cov-10.116961_pt1 | contig 48892 bp, 64 predicted proteins | sample MGYA00580665_ERZ773007 | MGnify/ENA primary metagenome ERZ773007 (study PRJEB29015, sample SAMEA2738122) | human oral metagenome | biome: human oral; feature: human-associated habitat; material: saliva | place: China | collected 2167 ... | reverse complement strand
ACACACGCACACACGCACACACGCACACACGCACACACGCACACACGCACACACGCACGTGTACGTACCTATACACACCTGCTACACACACACATGCCATATAAGGTATGTGCTACACACCACATCTATTTAGTTTGACAAACTGTACAACTCCGATTTACATTAGATATATCAACAAAACGAAATAGCGAAATGCAGAGTCAAACATTTAATTCTGGCGTGCTTGAGAGTAGTCAATACCCTAGTCAGTGAGGCGAAAAGCAAGGGCACCTTGGATAAGGCACACAGGCAGTTTGACAAAGCGTACAACTACTGATATTGTTGATAACAACAAAAAAGAAAGCAGAAATGCTAAATCGCTGATTGACATTCGAATAGAGGAAACATCCAATGACTTACGATTACGTAATGCAATGGCTACAGTATGTAGGCAACATCCAGGGGTACATCTTCACAAACGCTATCACCTGGGTATCAACCCTCTTACAGCCTTTGCAAATACTCGTAGGGCACTCATAAAGCCCTACCGCGTACAAAGGGTTAGCCTTCATGCCGGGTGCAATTCCCGGTGTACGCACTCAGCCTCGCATACACGTGGCAGACCTGATAAGTACGAAATTAGAAGGCTCCTATTATCAGGTGTCCTAATCAACCCTAATCGGAAAAAGGAAGGTCATGAGAACAATGACTAAATCAGCAAAAGAAACCATCATCGAAGCATCGGAAAACGGCACTCTAGCCGGGCTTCTGGATAAGCACCACATCAAGAACCTAAGCATCTTCCGGCTCTCGGAAAACCCATACTCGGGCTTGCGCCGCTGGGCTATTTTGGATATGCAGTATGACCGGCTTAATGCGGTTTATGAAGACCTCGGGCTGGAAGAGCTCAAATATTACATGCGTAATTACCGGCATTCAGACCGGAAACATACCCACAACTTCAGTACCGGCGGCGGTTACAGCATCTTTGACGCTGACCTATTAGGCGGAGATGCAGACGGGCGTGTTCTTGAAGCGTTCAAACATGCCGGGCTTGTCATTGACTAATCTCACTCAACAGATACTCACCGATAAGCGGTAGCCCGTTATGGTACTAGCCGGAGGTTCGATTCCTCGGACGGGCACGGAAAATACACAACCTAATCAGAAAGGTAACCGGGTATGAAACACCTGAAAACCCTCGCAACTATCGCCGGGCTTTGGACTGCTGTTCTGGCAACCGGATTCGCGTTCGCGTACCAATACACACTACTAGCCGAAACCCTCGCATGGGGTATCGGGGCTTGCCTAGCCGGGGTTCTTATGTTCCTGCCTCTCATGCAGGTAGCGACAGCGCCTAAAGGTAACCGGGCTTCCAAGCCGGGTAAGGACGTTGTGACGGCTTTGGAAGTAGACACAACCGACATTATCGCTCGCAACCGCCGGGCACTGGCATAACCAGAAAGGAAACGAGACAAATGGAAACCTCTCAATACATTCTTAATGCAGTAGACGGCTTTGGGAACCTTTACGGTGAGGAACTGACCGAACAGCAACGGCGGAACCTTGTAGAAGCCTTTAAGTTTGGGGGAAATCTCCTTAGGTGTTGATGCAGACTTCGCTATAGACGCGTTTACGGCATGGGGTGATTACACCGGCGACATGGAGCGTGCGCTAGATAATGTGGAAGACCTAAAAACCCTTTTGCTCAATTTCGTAGGTGAGGTAGACGACCTCGACGAATACCTAGCTGATAAGTACCTAGAAGAGATTGGTATAACAGAGGAAGCACTAGGGTCATACGTGGCTCTGTTTACCTCCTTCGAGAAATACAAGAGGCATCTTGAATATGAAGGCTGGGTATTCGCACCTTTACTTGATGGCACTACATTCTTCATATTCAGCGCATAAGAAAGGCTTTGATCAATGGCACCTTTAGACCTAACCAAACCAGAACTGACACCTCAAGACCGTGAAGACATTCGCAATGAAGTGGAACGCTTTGAAGTACTATATCAGGAACGTTACGGCGCTCTGTCCGCTCTTCAAAGGGCTAATCTAACCCGTGCCCACCAAAACTTAGTTGAATTTGGTATCGGGCTTGGATGCCCTGCCGATGCTCTCATGGCTTGGGGTGTACACACCGGGCTAACAAATGACATGCTTGAAGACTGGCTAGTTATAGAGCGTCTAATACTCGCTTACGACGGCGTCCACAAAGACCTTGACGCATACATACGCGAGCTGTACTTCCATTACTTCGATATAAGCGATAAACAAGCCCTGCGCTTCATAGATACAGTTTCGTTCAAGGGTGAACTGGAATACCAGGGATATTGTTTCGCCCCGTCTCTGGATGGTACCGCGTACCACGTCTTCAACGACTGAACAGAAAGGATACTTGAAATGGCTTTTGAAGGTACTCTGCTAGACGACGGCATAACCGCAGACATACTAGCCGGGTGGTTGGATGATGCGAGCGCGCTACATGATTCTAAGGTGGACGAAATCTTAGGTGAGCTGGACTCTTTCTCAGTACCCTACGAAGAAGACCGCGAGATTATACCCGAGGTCGTGCAAGACTACATCGACGACATACACAGGGGCATTCGTAAGCTGTTCGATACCCTCCAGTTATTAACACCGCGCCTGGTAGACCGAGCGGAAAGTTTCCGTAGCGATGCTGTGGAAGCGCAGGACACGCTAACGGTATTCCGTGAAGAAGTAGAAAAAGATTACATTGAGCGTGCAAGCCTTGAAACTCTGTATGACTTGGTACGCGACATGCGCGACGGATACCACGGCGACGACATGCCGGGGGCTATCGACAAACTTTACAACCAAGTAACAAACATGATGGCAGGAAACTAACCATGACCCCCATAAAGAGGGCGCTAGACCTCTTTGCCAACGGCTACGAAGAGATAACCGGCACCATGCTACACAAAGACCTTAGGGCGAACGTCAAGCGGTCGCTACTAGCCGGGGTTCTGGGTTTTGACTATGACCCGGAAAATATGGCGCGGGCGCTACTAGCATATGGAGACCGTACCGGATTCCTAACCGGTTTAGTGCACAGCACACGTATCATGCTCATAACATTCAACGAATTTCAGGGTTGGTTTGAGAGCGAAACGCAATGTCTGGAACCTATCCACCGTGCACGGTACCCCCGTAGCACTAAAGCCACTACAAACGAAGACCTCAAGTTTCTACGTGGTGAGCTGGAAGCCTCTGGGTGGCGCTTCTGCCCTGATGTGTTCGGTAACGGCGTTTACGTATTCGCCGGATAGAAAGGAATTAGAAAGGAATTAGAAATGTCTAAGAAACTTCGTGCACTAACCACAGCTGGGGCTTTAGTACTTGCCGGGGTTTTCGGTACCGCCGTGGTGCTCACTGGCGGCTCTGGTAACGGAGCTACTCTAGGGCTGTTCCTAGCCGGGGGGTACGCCTCCTATCAGCTCATGCGAGGTAGCGGTGAATAAAGATATTTGGGAAGCCCTTGAAACCCTCCTGATTCGTCTTGAGGGTGCAGGGGCAGACCTGGAACACCACCTCTATAAGCAGGAACGGCTAAAAAAGTACCGCGAGCGCCTACAGGCAGACTCAAACCTAGTGTTTACTATGTTTGAACCGCTGGCACAACACTGTTCTGTTATCAGGACATCACTACCAACCGCCGCGCTGGCAGACCAGCGCATGATAATACTCTTTTAGGTGAGAGTCTCACAATGGATAACTGGATGCATGAAGCTATAAAATCACATAATAACAGTGTTTTTGCTTCATTCGAAGAATACAAGAGGGGCATTAAAACCCTCAAGGTAACCCCCCTGCTGTTACCTTACGACGTGCAACGTGAAGTATGTAAAGAGCTTGAGCGGGTTATAGAGTACAAACCTGACGGGTGGGATGTGTACCTACAGATGTACACAGAGCGAGTACCGCTGAAAGGTATTAAGTCGAAGTTTGAAGTGTTCGGTCTGGATGAAAAAGGTAACCGGTACCCTGTGTACCAATCTGATTACTTCGATATGCCACCAGGTTTCTCACACCCGGAACTACAAAACACTTGGTATAGCTTCAAGTGGTACCCGGACGGTGTACACGCCGGGGGTGTTGTAAGTTTGGGTGACTTGTACACCACGTCATCCGTAGGTAGTAGGCTTCCAACGCGCCACACACTAAGGGAAGATGGCTATTACATCTTCGTACAGAACGTACCAGAAAGCGAGCAAGCATCATGACCGCACACATTATCAATGCGCTACTTCTAGCCGGGGCGGCGTTCCTGTTCATCCTTACCGGGGTTATAGCCATATACGCTAAGCACTCATCTAGCCGGGATAGGGAACGGTGCAACTACCGTGAGGGTGTATACCACGAGGTGTTACCGTCCACCGGTCACGAAGACCTGTACCGCATGTACATTCAACTACAACAGCGCATCACCGTTCTAGAAGAGGACTACTACAACCGTCTGGCACAGCAGAGGCGAGCGCGGCAAGAGATGATACACCGCCGTCCTGCACCCGTGCCGGGGGTGCGCAAAGACAATCTAGATAACCAGGCTGGCACGCGCTAGTCTCCTAAGAAGAAAGGTAACCGGAATGGTAGACCTAACAAAAGTACTACAGCCACCTAAAGAACAAAAGCCGTTCACTAGCCGGTACTCGGTGCGGTACGAGACATACGCTATCGCTGACCGATTCGGTTTGCTGACATGTCTCATTCGGGACGACAAAGAAGGGCGATTTGTAGGTTCGGGTGTCGTGAAATATGAACAGAGCGCGCCGTACGGGCACTCTAGCCGGGGGGCTCTGCGTTATGTCTGCATTGATGCCATCGGCGCGGTTCGCCCCGGATGTGCAGTTTTCATGACCTGGGAGGATCTGAAAGGTGTGGCTCATTCGATGGCTGTTGATGATGCGATGCGCAACGGGCATCACCTGGTACTTGTGCAAGGTGGTGCGTTCTAGATGAAGGTGCTCAAAAATGTTATAGCCTCTGCGCTGGTATATAGTGCTGTCGTGTTAGCTCTGGCTGTTATCGCGTTGTTGTTACTGCTGTTCTGCCTAGCGACACCGGCGGCAGTTCTCAATTGGCAAACTGGCAAAGATTTATCGCGAGTGCTTGCTCAATGGTGTACCGCTGTAGGGTCTATAACACTCTTGCCGGGGGTTGTCGGATGGGTAATATTCTTCGCAACCAAAGACAGTATAGGCTCTGGTAAGAAACGTAAGGATGTTCAATGAAACGTATCGAAGTCGAACACCCAGACGGTATCGTGCATGAGTACGGCGCGGACAATCCACTCATGACCCTAACCGGGGTTATAGAGATGGTACCGCACAGCCGTTCAGCTATCTATTACCGGGTGCGTAACGGGGGTTTCCCACCCCCGGCGATGACCGCACTCGACGGGATGGGGCGAAAGCTTTTGCTCTGGGACAAGGCAACAGTGTCAGCATGGGTAGAAGAGAACGCGCCGCGTGCCGGGGGTCGCCCAGTGCGCGGTGTTGAAGAGAAAGGATAGAAGGTTATGGGAAAGAAGATAACACGTGAACAGGTAGAAGAGGTTTCAGAGCTAGTAAACCAATGGGTTGCTGAGAACATGGAACCGGGCAGTGATGTCATTGTTATTACAACAGAGAAATGCAAAGACGGTACCTCCAAGGTGGTAGCAAGCAACACGGTAGGTGGTCTGTCCGTGTTGTGGGATGATGCAGACTTCTTATCCGGAGAAGCAACCACAAAACTAACCATTTATGATTTGGTGCGACCTGTTACCCTTGAGACCAAGCCGGAACTCGTGAACCTCTCGGATATGTGGCACTGGTTTGAGACACGGAACTACCTTACCCAAAAGATTCGTGAAGAACTAGAAACCGCTGTGTCTACGGGTAAACGCCTCTCTACTGAGTTATGGGTAATCTTGCCGGGGATAAACACCCCTATGTGCTTCCCTGCGGATTACCCCCGTCGCTTCCTTGAGAACGTGTTCTTAGCACATGTCTACTCGCACCTGAAAGTTGTCACAAAAGAGGATAAAGGGGTTTCTCCACTCAAAACCAAAGGCGTAAACCGCCCAGAGATAACCGGGCTTTCTAAGGTGCCTCGCGTTGTCCGTGCCGGGGATGGAGAGCTTGCCTGCGACGTGCTGAAAGCCGTTGCCCTGGAGCTAATCACACGCGGTGTAAAAATCGGTGACAGTTACAGGCACTCAGATCTTGAACGAGTCGCCACAGATGTTACTAACCGTTACTGGGGATAAAAAGAGTGGATGATGACATGGACAAGAGTAAGAAGAGTAAGATGAGTAATACGCAAAAGGTGGGAATCTGCCCATCAAAGGAAGAAACCACAGCTTTCTCAAACGACGTTCTGAAATTCATTCAGAAACACCTCAAGCCAGGGGCAGGTGTTGTTATCGTGGGTGGGGTATCCCCCAGAGGTTTACCCCTTATCAAACTGGGTGTCGGTAGGGTCGATAACATAACTACGGACTATGAGTTTGAGTCCGCAAACCCGTTTGTAGACATGGTAGTTCGCATGAACCATGCTGGGGTTGTATTAGATATTAGTGTTGATTAAAGGTGGTACCCATGAGCAAACGAACAGGATGGAAACGCAATAGCGGATTGACCTATAAACAGTCGCCCCGTTGGAAACAGATTCGCCTTGCGGTGCTCAAACGAGACGGCTTTAGGTGCACTGCCCTTGATGGCAACACCAACGAGCGGTGTGGGCAGAAGGCTACCGACGTAGACCACGTGAAGGGTCACAGCGACGAGCTAGATAACCTGACCTCGTTGTGCTCTCACCACCACCACATGAAGACCTCCGCCGAAACCTACGAAAAGAACAAAGCGCGCCGGGATGCGGCTATGCTCCGTGCCGGGGACGCAGTTCGCGGGTTAGGCGGGCGGATAGTACCTGTAGGGGAGGGATCCGTTGGAGCCGGTGTGAACTGGAAGAAATGGCGGGCGCTTGCCGGGCAGGTAGGAAAAGATAACCGGGCTTTTAAGGTTGTTAAAGAGATAACCGGGCGCGGAGAAGAGAAAGAGAAACAGTGAAAATTGTTCGTAAGAAATTATTGGGTCTGGCTCTTGCCGGGGGTCTTGCCCTTAGCTCTGTTGGAGCTGGGGTAGGCGCGGCACCTGCGGCGGCGTGGTCTATGGGAGGTAGCCAATGCCCTCGCGGTGTACAGCCGTGGGTACCCGGATGGCTACACATGAAATGGTGCAACCAAGGCATCATGTGGTGGGTTTACTGCAAACAAGGAGGTGGTTCACCGTATAGCCATTGCTAAGCCTGTTAGGCGGATTGTTTAGGGATAGAGAAATACCCCCTCACACTAGACGAGAAGTGTGTGCGGGGGTATTTTCTTCAATCACCGACAATCAGGAAACATATAGAGAGGTTTATGTCCTTGTGTCTATGGTATCATATAAATGCGCTTGAGTTAGTTGGTGGGATAGCTAGCCAAGAGGCTAGCGAAAACCCCCGGTCTAGGATGTTCAGTCCTTGCCGGGGGTTTCCTTTTATTGTGGGGTTGTTAGTGCCAGAAGCATGGAGAGAGCGGTCATTAGTTGTGTTCCTTTCGTTATAAGAAACCCCGCACCACACAGTCGTGAACTGGCGGTGCGGGGGTATTTTCTGTTGTGTGAGAACTGTGACACCGCATGAGGCGGATGCTACCAGTATATCAAGTTTAGAAGAGGCTATGTGCCAGCCAGTAACCATTCTGCTGGAAGAAGATAAGGTTATTGATTACCTGGTCGATGAGGTGAATGCCGGTCATGCCGGGGTCTCCTTTCTTTATTGAGATGGTTTGAAGATTCCCAACCCTTTCGATAAGAGTTATTACGGAACTGTTAAAGTATAGCATGTGACATGGGTGTTTGTTGAGAGATTAGGGGTGTGACACGCCGGGGTGTTGCGGTCGTTTGGGGGTGTAAAAGTGTGCGCGGTGGCGCTTGATTTTAGTTAGACAGTTTGTTAAACTCCTTATATGAAAAACGCATTAGAGAAAGATGTCGAGGCGTACCTAGTTCGGCAGGTTCGCGCCCGAGGCTGGGTGACCTGGAAGCTCGCACCGACAGAGGTAGGGATACCAGACCGAATAGTTCTCGTGCCGGGTGGTTCAGTATGGTTTGTTGAACTCAAACGTGCGCGTGGAGGGAAGGTCTCAAAGCGGCAGAAATACATCTTGCGAGTGCTTGAACGTGGCGGGCATGCCGGGTGTGTGCTTGCCGGGGTCGAAGAAGTCAAGACTTGGTTAGCAGAGCGCGATAAGGAACGCGCTTGGGACACGGAAGAAGAGAGGTAAGAAAGATGGAACCAAACAGGAACAAGAAGAAAGGCGCTTACTGCCCGCCGCCATGCGAAAAGTGTGGCGCTGTCGTAGGGCTTGAAAACCCAGGATGTAAGACGTGCCAGAGGCGCATGCGAGCGCGAGCACACTCACGCAAGTACTACCGGGCTAAGCAGAGGCGGAAAGAGTTAGAGGGTACGACGGTAAGGAAGTACATCACACTCACCCCGCAGGTTGGTATCGGTGAGATAAAAGACGTAAGGCTAGGAGACGGCTACACCGAGCCGGGTACTGTCGATTCAGGGCTTGCCGGGTTCCTGCAACTGCGAGCGCAAAGGATAGCGCGGAAGAACGGTGGAGGTAATGTTGGTCGGGGGTCTGGGGATAAGGCGCGCCGGGCGGAAGACGTGATGCGTCGTGGAAAGACATGCCGGAGGAAGAAGTAAACATGGAAGATATGTTCTTGAAGCTGAGGGACTATCAGCTAGAGGCTATCGAGTTCTTACGTGAGGGTCGAGGCGGTAAGGCTTTGTTCCTTGACATGGGTCTGGGAAAAACAGCTACCTGCCTGTCTGCTCTGCAACCGCGACACTTGCCGGCATTGGTGATAGCACCCAAGCGCGTAGCTGAGAACGTATGGGAGACTGAGGCGGGGATTTGGCGGCCTGACCTGTCCGTCACCGTCGTGAAGGGAGATAGGGCGAAGCGTGAACGGCTAGCCGGGGCTAAGACAGATTTGGTGGTCGTGTCGCGCGATAACCAAGACGGGTTGTTGGCACGTGCGATGGCCGGCGGTTTCACGACGGTGATTATCGACGAGCTTTCGGGGTACAAGAACCACCGCACAAGCCGGTGGCGTGGTGCTCAGTCGTTGGTCTCACGTGCTGAGCACGTCTGGGGCTTGACGGGCACACCCACACCGAAGAGTCTTATTGACCTGTGGGCACAAATGTTCTTGCTTGATTGGGGAGAGTCTCTAGGCAAGACTATAGGTGAGTACCGGAGGAAGTACTTCTACGCGGCGGCTCAGCTGCCGAACAAGATTGTCACCAAATGGGCTACCCGCCACGGTAAACAAACAGAGAAAGAGATTTACGATGCTATCTCTAGCCGGGTGCTGGTACAGGGAACCGAAGGTAAGGTTGCGCTACCACCTGTAACCTACGTGCCGCAGATGGTGAAGTTGCCGGGGCGGGTACGTAAGCAGTATCGGGTGATGAAAGAAGAGATGGTACTACGGCTGATAGAGAGCGGCGAAGAGATTACCGCGAAGAACGCAGCTGTTGTGTCAGGGAAATTAGCTCAGATTACTGCGGGGTTCTTGTACCACGATGCCGTTGAAGGTGTTGATAGTGGTGCTGGTGGCTTGCCGGGGTCGGTTCGGGAACGTGAGTGGGACGTTCTACACAAACTCAAGCTAGACGTGCTAGAAGAAATCATTGAAGCGAGCAACGGCGCGCCGGTGTTGGTCTTTTACCGGTTCCAAGCCGAGCTTGAAGAGTTGAAGAAGCGGTTCGGTGTGCACGTGCACACCGTCAAAGAAAAGGATTTCGTCGAGCGCTGGAACAAAGGTGAGCTTCCTATTCTTGCCGCGCACCCTGACTCTATCGGACACGGACTCAACCTACAGGCCGGGGGGCATATTGCTGTTTGGCTTTCCTTGCCGTGGTCGTCCGAGGCTTGGCAACAGTCGAACAAGAGGCTGGCGCGTAGCGGTCAGAAGGAAGCCGTACAAATTCACATGATTATGGCTGAGGATTCTATCGACGGGCGTGTGTACGACTCGTTGATGGGTAAGGTAGACGCACAACAGCGTTTGCTGGACTACTTGAAGGAAGAAGGGTAAGGAAAAGGTACTAGTAGCGCCGCTGATTTGTTAGGTGGTACACCGGATTGGTCTTTCGGCGAGTGTATCTGGTGTGAGGTTTTCAGCTGAAGAGCTAGAAGAGTTGGAACGTGAGATAAGCAGGTAAACTATAGAAGCCCCGCTGTCGGGCTTTCATGGATTAGGTAATAGAAATACCCCCGGTGGGGGTGGTGGAAGCGTTAGAAGCGCTTGTGCCACTCTTGCCGGGGGTATTTCTTTGTCTTCTTGTGGGCGTATGGAGAAGGTCATGTGCGGGGATATGGATAGCACGCCGGGACGGGTCATTGCGTCAGCGGGCGTAGCCCCCGGCGAGAGCGAGCGAAGCGAGCGGTAGCTGAAAGGTGTCGATTTGAAGAGACGAATGCCGGGTAATCCAAGGCCATAGGGGTTGTGATTTGTGTCATATAAGTTCATTGAACAGTGTTTGGCCAACTCGGGGGTAGCGTTTAACCTCTCTAGAAATAGTGTTAGGCAACAAATCCGCGTAAATAAAGAGAAGTAGCCTGATTTGAACATCGTAATTTAGGGCAACACATCGAAAAATTAGGGTAACAAAATGGGTAAATGTGATGGGGGTCATTAAAAACAGGGTATCTCGGAGAATTAAGGCAAAAACGTGTGAGCTGCGTTACAAAAATCCGTGATGATGCCCTAATAAAGCGTTTTGTTGCCCTAAACGAAAGCACAATGTTGCCCTAAAATTCCCCGGAATATCAAGGAACATACCCGTTTTGTTGCCTAATCTTAAAAACCTATATATATAGAAATAAAGTTATCGCGCCCGCGCGATGGCACACATCTGCGTTGTTTGTCAAGGGTAATGTGACTGAAATCTCGACCTACACCAGGGCAAAACAAAACCCCCGGCCAGAAAGGCGAACCGGGGGTTTGCTCACTTGCTGTTCTCCGCCGCGCGGTGATAAGCTGTGAAATGTCTTCACAAAAATTCTAGCAGAAAGGCTGTTTAATGGCGACTCAAGAAAAATCATTCCGTTTTGAGTTCTCTGAGGGTGTGAGTCCTCAGACCTATGATGAAGCCCTGTCTTTAGATGACATAGCAAAGATGCTACGTTCCCCCGGCACAAAGAAGCGGGAGAAGTCTTACCTCCCCGGCGAGCTGAAGAACCACCACCGTAAAAGTATGAACGTTATCAACCGTTCCGTTATCACGCTTGACCTAGACGGGGCGCTAGAAGGTGGATTCGAGGCTCTGAGCGGCTTTCTAAGCGACTTTTACTACTTCTGGCATACTACGTATAGCCACAGCGAAGAAAAGCCCTCATATCGCTTTCTAGTCCCTCTAGACGAGCCGGTCACGCCGGGGCAGTACGGTGACCTGGTTCGACAGATTATCGCTGCTAACCCGCAAGCGTCGATAGACGCGGCCAGCGCTAAACCCGCGCAGATTATGTTCACCCCGGCCTGTAAAGACCCTTTCAGTTATGACTATGGCGTTCATGAGGGTAAGCTCGCGGATGGCGCACAGTGGCTATCATCCGCGAACGGAGGGGAAGCAGTAGTACCCTTAGCACGTGTACAACGCCGTGTCGCCCCAGAAGATGCCCCTGGTATTGTTGGGCAGTTCAACAGGGTATATCCAGACCTGGACGAATTAATAGCAACTTTCGAGCTACCCTATGAGTACGACGGGGCTACAGGGCGGTACCGTTACACCGGCTCGTCTGCTTCGGCCACCCCGGGTATGCGAGAGATTGAAGAGAATCCAGGGTATTACTACTCTTGGCACGCGCACGACCCTGCAGCAGGGTATGCACAGAACGCCTTCGACCTGGTGCGGATACACAAGTTCGGGCACTTAGATGGAGATTACAAAGGGCCTGTAAACCGCGCACCATCGTACACCGCGTGCCGGGACTTCCTGGATACACATAAAAACTTCAATAAACGTGCTGCTGCACAAGCGTATGAGGTAGTAGCTAGTAAAATAGCTACCCAAGAAACGAGCGGGGCAGAGCCGACAGAGCCGGCGCGTGAGTCAAGCACGTCTGTAGAGGTGCTGACAACTGAAGATATAGATAACACACAGTGGGTATCCCTGCTGGAAGTAGACCGCAAGACCGGTAAGTTTGTTGATTCGCTTCGTAACCTAACGTTGATATTCGACAACGACCCTAAGATGAAGGGTGTCGGGTGGTGTGAGCGTGGAGAGTATTTCACTGAGGCAGACCCGCACAACTGGCCGGATACGAAGCAATCCCCTAAGCTGACTGAAAATCAAAAAGTCTTGCTTCGGAACCGCTACGAAAATATCTATGGGCTAAAGGTATCGCCGGAGAGGCTAGTTCAAATTTTTGCGGAACGGAAAGTGGTTAATAGTTTCGACCCTGTCCGTGTTTACCTCGAGTCGTTGCATTGGGACGGCAACAAGCGTATGGAAACGTGCCTACCCGGCGTGGAAGACACCGAATACAACCGTATGGTAGCGCGCAAAGTTCTTCTTGCGGCTGTAGCGCGTGCTTTCGAGCCGGGTGTGAAGGTGGATGAGGCGCTTATTCTTGTAGGCTCTGAAGGCACCGGCAAGTCTAGCTGGATTAAAGAGATGTCTAAGGGGTTCTCCGTTGAGTTTCAGAATATTGAATCAAAAGATACCGTTCAGATTCTAAGTGAGACCTGGATAGCTATGGCAGAAGAGTCTGAGGTTGTCGCTAAATCGGACTTCAACAGGCTAAAGAGCTTCCTTACCCAAACATCGGATACGTACCGAGTACCTTACGCCGTCGAGCCAGAGACCCGCCTTCGTCGGTGGGTGGTTTGGGGTTCTACAAACGATATGGAACTGTTGCGCGAGCGTGATGGTAACAGGCGCTTTCTGATGGTTGAATGTGTGCGGCCTCGTGACTTTGATTTACTCACGCCAGAATACGTAGACCAGATATGGGCTGAGGCTGTACATGCGTACCTGATGGGTGAGTCACATGTTATGAATAGCTATGAACGAGAGCTTGCAAAATCGGCGCGTGAGCAGCATATACACAGTGACGCGCTAACCGAATCTATCGCAGAGCATCTACGCTTGCCGATTACATCAGACTGGCACGAGAAGAAGCCGGAAACACTTCGCTCTATTGTCGGACAGTGGAACGTAGATGTTATCGGTTCTACTGGCGACAAAGAGCGAGACTTCATTACACCTAAGGAAGTGTGGGTGGAGATTGAAGGTATGTCACTTGCAGACTTCACGTTGCGAGACCAGAGTCGTGTCAAGGATTCTCTACAAGCTCTGGTACGGCGTGGGGTTCTCACCCGGTCTGAGACAAAGATTCGCGTGCCGAACCAAGGCAAACAATTCTTGTACTTTGTAAACCACGACAAACTAGACGATTAAGGGGCTTTACGCATGACTCACCAACCAAAGAAATCTTCATATTTACAGACTTTGTTGGAAGAGGATAAGCAGGGGGTACCTAAGAACACTATCTACAACTGGGATGTATGGGTCATTACACCGCGCCCTAAACTGTTGGAACAGGATTACGGCCGGGGGCGGCGGTTCTCTATTGAATTGCCGGCGAAGATTGATTTCGATAAATACACGCCGGAGTGCATCGACCAGCTATGGGCTGAGGCGGTTCATGAATTCCGAGAAGGGTACGACGATATGTTGTACATCGAGGATTTGAAAAAGCCCGGAGGGAAGCTAGGGTACCTGTAACATAATTCACAATAGCATAGGTTGATTTTCGCGGTTGCGACCGGATATAGTTATAACTGTAGTCGCAACCGCGACAACTTTATCAGACAAAATCGGAGGACATAATGAGTAAGCAGATTGACGAGCTGGGTATTCAGCTAGGCCGTTCCCTGGCTGAGGTAGTGAAGAACGCTCTTGCTATCGCGCAAGAGACCCTCAAGGAAAACCCGCTTATCTTCTCTGCACAGGATAACGTCGAGTCTATGGCTGTTGCAACTGAGGAAGAGCCGAAGAAACCTGCACCTAAGAAAACCCCGGCACGTAAGAGCACCGCTAAGAAGGCAGCACCTAAGGCAGCACCTAAGGCAGAAGAACCTAAGCCCGAGCCGGTGAAGGAAGAAGAACCGAAACCCGAGCCGGTGAAGGAAGCTGCACCTAAGGCGGAACGTCAGGTACGCCTGGTAGACGTTGCAGGTATGGGCAAAGCAATCATGGCGCTTGGCGACCACCACCAAGAATGCATGGAAATCATGGGTGGTAAGATTCTGAAAGACCTTGACCCCTCAGAGTACAACGAAGTGTACGATAAACTGCGTGACCTTTACCACCGACTCAAGGCCGGCAATAAACCTGAGACTACCGACCCCTTCGCATAAGACATGCCGGAAGTACACGCTAAGCTATCCCCCTCCTCCGGTGAGCGGTGGATAAACTGCACGAAGAGCTTCGAGCTAATAGATTCACTCAACATAACTGAATCCGAAGCGGGGCTTGCCGCGGAAGAAGGGACATTAGCTCATTCAGTTCTAGAGAATGAGTGTCTATACCGGTTAGGGCGTATCAACCCTGTTGAGTATAAGTCAGAGCGTAGCAAGTTAGTACGTGCCGGGCGAAGTCTTCTCGGATACAACCCTTATAACGAGATGCAGGAATACGCACAGCAACAAATTGATGTGATTTTCGATTTGACGCGAAAGCAATTCCTCTCGCATAAACATGAAGGGGTCATCTGGCTAGAGACTCGCGTGTTCCCCGGTATCGAAGGGTGCTTCGGTACCGCAGATGCGATAGTCGCTTTGGAAGATGAACTACACGTTATCGACTATAAATATGGACGTGGCGTGCCGGTGTCGCCTGTTGAGAACACACAACTCAAGCTCTACGGGTTGGGTGCGCTGGAAGCCTTCAAGGCGTTCTGGAATTTCAATACGGTTACGCTACACATCATTCAGCCCCGGCTTGCTTCCCATCGGCAGTGGGAGACCCTGCCGGAGAAGTTGGTTCAGTGGCGGGAGGATGTTGTGAAACCTGCTGTTGAAGAGATAAACACCGGCAACGGCAAGTTCGCACCGAGTGAAAGTGCGTGCCGGTGGTGTCCTGCTAAGGCACTATGCACCGCACGGGCGCAGAAGATATGGGAAGGGATAGTTATAGGGCTATGAACTTCAACGAGTTATCAGCGGCTATCCTGCCGAAGGAAGAGTTGGCAGAGATTGCCCTTCGCGCACCGGAAATACGGGCGTGGTTGAAAGCTATTGAAGAACGAGTACTCGAAGACATTTACGAACGTGATGAAGAATACCCCGGCGTGAAGGTTGTTCGAGGTCAGGGACGACGGACTATCAAAGACCCTGACGGTTTCCTCAAGACGTTGCAGGATGAAGGAATCGCCATCGACGGCCTGTCGAAGACCGTCACGAAACTTGAAAGTATTTCCACCATCGAGCGCAAGCTCAAGATGAAGTTGGAGGACTCGCCGGGTGCGGAGTTTGTTTCTAAAACGGAAGGCTCGCTCTCGCTTGTCCCTGTAGACGATAAGCGAAAAGGAGTAACGAAGAGTGGCGAAACAGCACGCGCCTACACTGAACTGTTTGAATGAGGTGTGGGTCAATCCCTACGCATGGGATAGCCTACCGCTCGTCAAAGAGTCAAAGTCGGCGAGGGCGCTATCTCGGGAACTTGGTTTCTCGTATGATGGTGCTGTGAATCAGTTCCGAAGTGGGTATCGCGCCGTGAACGCACACCTGGTTCTGGCGCTGGTGAAAAAGAAAGTCCGGGTGAACGTCGTTATGGTAGACCCCGGCACGGAGGATAAGGTCAAGGCGAAATTGAAACGCTCGAAGGCCATCTTCTACGCAATCAAAAACAAGCAACAACTGAAATAACTGTAAGGAATTATTGTGAGCATTACTATTGGTGAAGTCCGTTTCTCTTTCGTCAGCCTTGCCGAGGCTAAGGACTTGTCGGATCGTAAGAATCCGAAGTACGCAACGCTTGAAGAGCTGCGGGAAATGCCAGCAGATGAAGCGGCTAAGTACAAGTTCTCCGTGAACCTCATTGTGCCGAAGAATGCAACCATCGGTAAGACTGGTGAGAAGGTTCTCGACCGCCTGCAGAAGACCGTGAACGATGCTGTGGACTTCGCGGTGTCCGGTAAGGGTAAGGTGAAACTCCCTGCTGAATACGCACCTACACTCAAGAAGCTGTGGGCTGACTCCGGTGAGATGTTGGTTGCCACGAAGAACAAGCTCAAGACTGTGGTACGTGACGGCGATACCGATGACCGTAGCACTGACAAGGAATACCTGGCCGGGGCTATCAATTTCACCGCAGACCAATACGCTGTACGTCGTAAGACTGTTACTCCGGTGAAGACTCTCGCACCTGGCGCGGGCGTGCCGGTAGAGATTGACCCCTCCGAGGTGTACTCAGGTTGCTACGGCTACGCTGTAGTGACTCCGTACATCTACGAGTACGAGGGTACGTTCGGCCTCAAGTTCTTTGTTGAGTCCGTACTCAAGACCCGTGACGGTGAGCGTCTGGATGGTACGGTATCCGCACAGGTTGCTTACGGGGATATTCTCGAAGCCTACGCTGAGGACGCATCCGCTGCTTTCGGTGAGGTCTCCGAAGGTGGTAGTGAAGACACCGAAGCTATCTTCGGTTAAAGATTAATAAAACGAAAACCCCGGCCAGGTTGATGTACCTTGCCGGGGTTTCTTGGAAATTCCCACCTTTGGAACCGGAGAAAACAATGCCAAAACTATTATATATCGACTTTGAAACTTTCTCGGACGTGCCACTGAAAAGCCGAGGCGCTTACATCTACATGCGCGGCGCGTTCTGGGAGCCTTTGCTGTGTGCATACCGCTGGGAGGGTGAAGAGAAAACCACCCTGCTTGCCGGGTATGACGCTATTGTCAATTTTGTGCGCGCGGCGCATGCTGACGAAGAGGTTACGTTTGTAGCTCATAACGCGAACTTCGAGCGCAATGTTATCTCGACTATCTGTCGCTACCCCTATGGCTCTTACGTGCCGCCTGAGCGGTTTATAGACACTATGGCTATGAGTACCTCCCTTGGGTTCCCTGCGTCGCTTGAGCAAGCCGCTATCGCCCTTGGAGTGGAAGAAAAAGACTCGGCCGGTACACGGCTTATCAATATGTTCTGCCAGCCGAATAAGAAGGGTGAGTGGTGCACACCTGAGTCACATCCCGAAGACTGGAAGCGTTTCGGCGATTATGCGGTGCAGGACGTAGACACGATGGTGCAGATTCACCAGACGCTCGAAGAGCGGTTCGGCGGTTTCCCTGAGGGTGAGCGTGAGGTTTGGAACGCAGACCAACGTATCAACGACCGAGGTATTCTTGCTGATGTTGAGCTGGCCACTCAGTGTGTGAAGCTCTGCGAGACCATCAAGACTGACACACTAGCCGATATGGCCGCCATTGCAGGTATTGAGAATGCGAACTCACTGAAGCAATTGCTTGATTGGCTAGTATCTCAATTAGAACCTGCGGGTGTTATCGAACGGCACGGTGAAGAATATGTGTACGTCGAGGATGGAGAACTGTTCAAGTCTATCGACAAGGCGGCGGTGCAGAAGATACTCACCTTGCCGGGGGTGCCGCCGTTGGTAAAGAACGTGCTTGACCTGCGCACGAATACAAATGCCGCTTCGGTGGCTAAGTTCAACGCCTACCTCCGGCTTGCAGACCCTCTGCAACATCGAGTACGCGGGGCTATGCAGTTCTTCGGCGCGCACACAGGACGATGGGCAGGCCGGGGTGTGCAGTTCCAGAACCTGCCTAAGGCTTCTGCCGGCGGTGAGGAAGAGACTAACGCACTGGTGGCACGTGCTATGGAGGGGGACGATACACTAACGCTTGAGGATATGAAACCGCTTATCCGTGCGTGTGTCATTGCGCCAGAAGGTAAGAACCTGACCGTATGTGACTACTCCGCGATTGAAGCGCGTGTTATTGCTTGGCTCGCCGGGGAAGAGTGGGTGCTCGATGCGTTCCGCGCTGGCCGGGATATATACATCGAGACCGCATCTCGCATGTTCCATGTGTCCTACGAGGAAGCGTGCGCACTGAGGCAAAAAGGTAAAGTAGCTGTGCTGGCGCTTGGGTATAACGGTGGTGTAGGCGCGCTACGCAAGATGGGTGGTGAGGGTACCGATGAAGAGCTGCAGGAACTCGTCTACGCTTGGCGCAACGCTAACCCGAACATTGCGCGGTTCTGGAAAGAGCTAGAAGGTGCGTTCCGCAAAGGCTACGGCAAGGTGGGGCAGTTCATCACCGTGCAGGCCGGGCGTAACGGCTCACGGCGTATCGTCTTGCCGAGTGGACGCGCGGTGTACTATCACAGGGTTCACACTAGGCCGATGTTGAAGTTCGGGAAGACACTAGACATCCTGCATTTCTACAACCCGAAGGCTAAGAAGCCAAAGGTGATGCACCCCGGCCAGGTGTTCGACCCTTACTTGAGTACCTACGGTGGCAAGCTAACCGAGAACATTACCCAAGCCGTGGCACGCGATGTTCTTGCTCACGCTTTGGTGAACCTTGAGAAGCACGGAGCGGAGGTTGTAGCGCATGTACACGACGAGGTTATCTGCCAGTCCGGCATGCCGGTGGAGCGGGTGGCGGAGTTGATGGGTGCAGGTGGTTCTGAGTTTGCTCCGGCGTGGTCTGAGGGTTTGCCTTTGGCCGCCGAGGGTTATAACTGTTCCAGGTATCGCAAAGAGTGACATAGATAACTATTGAATTGTCGCAGTTGCGCTTGATTTACTGAGCGCCACCGCGTATATTTATATGTACCTAGAGAAAGGAAACCCAGATGAGTGTTTACGATGGTTTCATAGGTTGGTGCAACCGACAAGCCGAGGCTAATCAACAGACCAACCTGCAACAGATGGTCTACGAGCAATCAAAGTTGATTCAACAATTGGTTAAAGAGGTGCAGGGTCTCCGTGAAGACCTCCGCTACGAAAGGATTGAACGCCGTGGAATTTAAACTACCAAAAACCCCTTTGAAGTATGTCTTGCCGGGTGTTATCGGGTTTATTACGCTTCCAGATGGAAGCAAAAGCGTTCACGACACCCTTCAATTACACCCTGCTACGTGGCTGTCAGATGCGGTGGCAAACAACGACTTAGAGCTGCAAGAGCGGATAAAAAACTTCCATCTGAATTACCGACATGGTACATATTTCCATCTTCAATTGGAGGATGTTTACCAAGCGGTTCAGTATGTCGGAGACCTACCGCATACCTACAAACCTCTATACGTATCACGGCTCGATGTTATGGCATTACTACGCAAGATTGAGAGCTTGCACCCTGAGGGTAGCGTTATTCGAGAGAACGCTATAAAAATGACCTCTAGGGTAGAGGGTCTTCCTGTTGAGCTGTACAAAGACGACCCGATACTAGTGAACGCATATCTTGACAGCAACCTATACGTAGACCCTGAGCTGCCTGTCAAGGGCGGGCGCTCTTATGAAGCTCGCATAGAGCTGCAGAAACTACTCACCGCCGAAGTGATTGGAGATACTTATGACTACCACACCTAAACACTACGAGCCGATGGGCGGCGTAGACCCTACCGCAGTTGTTGATGATACCGGCTTCTGGGCACGGCTAGCATTCAAGTACATCTGGCGAGCGCAGATGAAAGACGGCATCCGAGACATTGATAAAGCCCTGGATACCTTAGAACGCATCTACAAAACTGAGCCGGAGTGGTTCTTGCCTCGAACCCGCAAAACCGACATAGGTGTGAAAGGTAATCAAGACCTGCACCGCTGTGCATATCCAAGCGATTTTTCGCCGTTGGCACGTGACCGCGCTCTGGTGTTCTACGCACGTGTAATGCTTGGGGAGACTCGTATCATCGAACGTCGTGCTGGGAACGTTCTCGGTGTTGCCACCCCGGCACGTCTGAGTAAGTACATCTACGTTACTCTGCAAGAGCTGCTGAAGTCTTACCGTTCGGAAATTCTGGTGTTGGAAGAAGCAAAGAAGATGAAAGGATTTGCTCTCGATGGCTGAGATAGAAACTGTTGAGTCGATGGTAGAACTGCGTAATAAGTTGGGTGTTTTACCTACGTTGATGGAGGTTCGGCTATCCCCCGTGGCAGACCACCGTGCTTTGCGAAGACGCTCTAGGCAATCTCCCTGAGGATATGCAACATAAACTACAACAAGTGTTTGCTCTTCCTGAGGAAGCTAAGCAGGGTGATGAGGGGTTATCCCCAGTAGGTGTAACAGCTTACGGAAATGCAATACGTTTCATGCGTATGATGCAATACACACGTGCTGAGGTTATCAGTTCTGGTTACACCTTTGAGGGCAGTGTACGCGCGGTTATAGCTCCTTACGGTAAATCGTGGATAAGTCCGAAAAAGTCCTACTTAACGCTACGGAACCTGCACTCAATAATGAATCCAGTCGTGAGGCGTGACCCCAAGGTGTGTGATTTTGTTAGTGGTGTCTATCAGGCATTCACCTTAGATGCTGTTATCTCCAGGCCGGGGGGAAGTTGTTCCGAATGGTTATGTGCTCAAGTCGTTGACCATGTACCACAAAGCGGTGAAGTGTTTGGTACTTGCAAAAGACTCTCAACAACTCCGAGATAGTATTGACGAACGGGGACATTTGATAGAGTGCCTAACGATGCTTAAAGATGAAATTATGAAGGGTGTGTTACCAATTGACTAGGCTCTACAAAACCGTGAAAGATTACTCGAAGGCCGTTGGAGCGCTTCCCTCTGTGGTACTCCTCAAACTTGACCGGATAGAGGAAAATTTATCCTTTTCTGATGTGTACAACGTCTTACCGCAATCATTGCACGCAAGGCTGGGAGAGACTCGTAAGTTTATCAAAGAGAAATGGAAAGAGTTCTTCTCGAAACCGTTATTTAACGAGCAACCATACGAAGACTTCCTAGTTGCGATGGGGTACCCTTTAGCTCATGCCTCAACTCCCGTGACGGGGCACGAAGGGAAGATTCTGGTTCTTGTTTCGCCATACGGCAAGGAAAAGGTTCATGCTAACAAGGTCTATCTCACGATGCGAGAGATAGAAGCTATGTACCGGCCTGCTTTCTTCTCAACGAATAAAGAGAACAACTACATAGACCACATTTTAGGTTTCTATAAGGGGTTATCACGCCCTTGGAGCGAAGGGGAGTCCGGTTCTAGTGACCGTTATGTCCTAGCCAATAAAGATAATATCGAAAGTATCGACGGCCTGTTAGAAACAATATCTACGTTTGGCCGCCGATTCGTAGAAGAGAACTTCGTACAGTATATGATTAGGGTAACCGAAAGTATCAAAGACGATTTAGAGAAAGTAGCATTACCGCAATGATTATCAAGACGCCCGGCAAGCCGGGGCATGTCATTATCGGAGACCGCAAAGGTATGGACTGTGAACCTATGAACGCAGTGCACACTCTTGAGTGGTTGTCCGAAAAGTTCCCACGAGCGTACAAGTACGACAGTTTGCACGCGAAAATATCGGCTCTTAAGTTCCGGTATGTAGTGCTTGAGTCACATGGGGAATTGATTCCAGCCGACACGCTGGATAAAGACCTTCAAGCATTAGCTGAGATTGCGGAGTACTGTATTAACAACGGGTAGACACAACCCCGGCAAGTAGAATGAACATCTCTTGCCGGGGTTGCGCTTTATGTATTACTGACCTACGTACTCGCTGGAAGTGTAGTAGTCAGCGTTGGGGTCGGAGACAGCCGGAGCTGCAGCAGAGCTGCTATCGCCGCTAGTCTGTTCCTTGTACTGCGTGGGACTCACGTTGATAAGTGCCAGTACCGCACCAATAACACCGGTAGCACCTGCAGAGATGCTTGCCCACTGCTCAGCATTGATAACACCGAATGCAGTCAGTCCTACACCGGCTAGGGCTACGAGGCCGTACACAATTTTTCGTACAGCTGCCCACTGCTCAGTCGTCAGAGCCATGAATATTCCTATCGTTCAAGACTACGGTATCCACAACCCGGTCAAGCCGGGTCTGTGTGTGCCTATTGTCGGCACGTAGTCCGCCTATGTCTTTCTTTAGCTCGGACTGGTCGTCCAAGCTGCGGGTAAGAGTGTCTTCCATATCCCGCTGCTTCTTTCCTTGGTTAGCTTGCTCTCGCTGGAGGTCGTCTAACCGGTTGCGGATTTCAAGCATTGCGGTGTTGGAGGATTTCATACCCGTCTCTATTGTAGAGAGTTTATCCCGAATCCTATCCAGGTCGTCCCGGAGATTAGTCCTGTGGTCGTTCTTCACTTGATGCTTCGCTTCACGTGCGTCGTTCCCGACAAGATGAACCGCGTGCTGCAGCTCTTCAATCTTGCCGGAGATTACTTTACTGACACGTAACCCCACGAGCACTGCGATAATGAGGCACACTAGAATAATCACGAATGCGTCCACCTCCGGGTCACCTGTTTTAGGTATCTCAACCACGGGTTACCGCCTTAGTTAGGGAAGTTGGTAAAACCCGCCTGTGCATCACGGTCGAACTCTTCCTGACGTGCTTTGCCTTGTGACCCTTCGTCGTAACCAAAGAGGCCACGTAGCTTACCTGCAACAGCGCCGTCACGAACACGTCCAGGGATACCGATACGGTAGAGGTTGTACAGGTGCTTCACCATACGAAGGTTAGACCACTGCATCTTATCTTGTACCTGAACCATTTCGGTTAAGGTACGGTTACCCCATTCAGGACGGCGAGAATGGAAAATAACCTGTTCCAGCTCGGCTTTGGTTGCCATGTCGAACCAGTCTCCTTGTCCGCTAACGGTGACTGCACCGCCAGCAAGTAGCTTATTGATGTTGTCTCGGAAAGAATCCATATCGATGAACGACGGGTCAATCTTTCCCTGTGCGGGACCTGCATACTCACGGTGTGCGATTTGCAGGAAGTTCGGGTTGCCCCTCCCATATCCACGCTCTAGAGCCGCGCCCAGCACCGGCATGTACGCCAGCTGAGCCTGCGTCCAGTCAGCTGGTGCCACGCCGGAGGACTCCATTTCGATACCGATAAGGAACTCGTTCCCTCGATTCGTGGGCACGCCGGGGAGACCCCCAATACCTGCATGGTTAGCCCATCCAGCGGCAATGACGTATACCTCTGCATTACGTCCGAAGACGATATGAGCTAGTGGCCCCGGCAAGTCAGAACGTCCGTTGATGCACATGTTCAATGTAGGCGCACCCGTGGATTGGTATCGAGCTGAAGCGGTAGCGGTGTGGTGCCAAAGGACACCGTTCACAGCGTCAAGCTGCCAACCTGCCCCAGCTTGATACCCGCGAGACTTCCACCCACCAATCTCGATAACGTTCAGACGCTTGCCGTCTGGTGCCTGATAAGCGCGGAGTTTATCTGCTAAGTCCGTAAGGAACATATAACTCCTTGTGAATAATGTCGTGTAGACATAGTTATCTACGGTATAAGTATACCTTTCGCTGCATGGGTTGATTCTATGCACAAGAAAACCCCAGGTAGTACAACCTGGGGTCTCCCCGCATACACAAAATCAGCCCCTATCGAAAGGACATATCAAGTGTACCATAGCGCTATGCCCAACGTCCGAACAGAGGGATGTTGATAATGTATCGACGTCCCTGTGCGGTTGATCCAAAAGACCAGAACTTTACATCTCGGCTTCCTGCTTCGATAGCAACGGAACCTTCGTTCTGTTGGCCGGGGATAACCTGAATCTCACTCAGAGATACGGGTGTGGGTGCTTCTGGTGGGAGACGGAATACAGCCGCCCCGCTCGGTGGTACGGATGCCATGTCGAAGTCCATGTGCACAAGAGCTTGGCCGGACGAGCGGTCAACGCTCATAGACTGAGCTGCGGCACCAGAACGCAGCTTGATTCGGTTATCCACCTGTACCAGTTGATACGTCAGCACACCTGATACCTGGTTCAGAACTTCCTGCTTCACAGCCTGCAGGCGTTCCTCGGTCACGCCGGAACCACCGCCACCACTGGCCGGGGCGGGATAGCGGAAGTTACCCACGTGCAGCGCCACGCCGTCTCCCTGTGGTTCCTTGTACCGCAGAGGCACAGATGCCTGCGTGTACCCACTCGGCACCGGGGTATCCAGTGTTGTACAGTTAGCAATCGTCAGACCCTTGAACCAAGACTCGATGTAGTAGCTCCAACGAGCACCACCACTAGCCGGGCGTGCTTTGCGGGAAGAGCATCCCTGCAGAACAGTGCCTTCCGTGCCGGTGTTGCACAGGTAGAAGTCTGCGCTGGAATCTTTGCCTGCTGAGCCGTGAGCGGTAGGACCATAGGAAGAGGACTCCCCCCGGCACGCGGTGAACGCGTTATCTCCGAACTCAATGAAGAATCCATGCCCGCCGTTTTCCTGTGCCTCGCAGGTTGTGAAGGCGCATTTGGTCGCACGAATGCGCCAGCCCGCGCCGTTGTATTGCGTTGCACGCGCGTTGCTCCCCGGAGAACCTGCGGTAATGTCCGCGCCGGGTGCGGCGTTACCTGCGATACCGTAGAGCTGACCGAACGACGCGCCGGAGTGGGTGTACCACGACGTGCTAAGCTCGAACTTCGTCTGAGATGTGTAAATCTCAACCCCCGCGAAGTTGCCGCGCCCTTGGTTCGAGCCACCGATGTCAGCGCCGAAGAACTTGTTATCCGCCGCGCCACCGGTACCTTCACCATGCCCCGGGGGCTTACCAACGATAAGCCCGGCTTGGTAGCTGTTACGCACCCGCAGACCGAACGAGCACATAGCCTGGTCGTCGTTGCCGATAATGGCGATACCAGTTTCCATGTCCCACACCGTTAGGTTGTTCAGCTTCGGAACTGAATCAGGCTCTGGGGGATTACCCCCCATATCAGAGTTCAGACACACACCGATAGTATTCGGGATGTAGTTCTGGTGCTGACGGCCAGACTTACGAGCGCGAATCCACAGGTCAGAAACACCGAAGTGCATCAGGTCGTTAGCTTGCTTGCGCGTGTTCCACGTGCCGGTGTGGAAGATACCTGTGCGTTCTTTCACTGCGACAGTATCCACCGCGATAATCTCGGTGGCGCGGTCATCCCCGTAGACCTGCACCATACCCTTTAGCTCAATGAACGGGTAGGTTACGATGTACTTCCCGGCCGGGATGTAGACGCTGCCGCCACCAAGGGCGTACACATCATTGATAGCGTTCTGAATAGCTTCGCGGCTGTCACGCTGGCCGGTAGGGTCAGCGTTGTACGGTGCGTGAGTCACGGTCACCGCATACTTGCTGTTCTTCACCAACGCCGTTGAACCGCCTTGAATGGGGTTTTCCGTTAGGTACTGCTGCACCGACTGCTTAAGCTGTTCATTCGTAATTGTCGGCGTAGAAGCACGTTTACGAATCGCTGCGTCCGGCTTGCCGGTGTAATCCCCGGCAAATTTCGGAACATTATATGTAGCCATGAGCTACCTCCTTAATGCTGCGGGTTTTCCTCTTCCGTTACGAGTTCATTCATCTTCACCTCAAGAGCGGCGAGCCGCTTCTCGAAAGGAAGAACACCTTTAATCCAGGCACGAACGCGGTCTTCCACCCACGGCGATGGCGGCTGGTCGTAGGGGTTTTCCTGTGGATGGTCTTCCGAGCCGTCTCCTACCTTGAAGGTTCGGTCGGTGACGTAGAGGTTACCGATGCCCAGAGAGTCAGCCTTAGCGAACACAGCATCAATGTTCTGCTGAGTCGCGCCGTGGATGACGTGCCAGAACCGCCAAGAGGGGATACCCTTGTAGTGGTCTGGATGGATGTACTTTGTTGCAGGGTCGATGTACTTTGCCGCATCGGACTCGTATGTGAGCGCGATGTCGCAAGCATCCATCATAGACTTGGGTGTGTTCGAGCCGGGGTTGATGACGATAAGCGTATCGTGCCCGAGCTCTTCTTTCAGCTGCTTGTATAAGCTGGTGTAGTTCTCGATGACCTTGTTCTGCAGAGTCTCGTCCAACCATGGTGAGGTCTCGTCCAGGAAGATACCACCGAAGATGTCACCGAAGTCTTCCTTCACCGCCTTTGCGGAGTTGATGATGTACTCGTTGGTGAACTTCGTTACTTCTTCCATTGTCACGCCGAGGTTCGAGCGAACCTTCTCCTTATAGGTCTCGGGCATGCCGTCCATGTTCGCGCCGTGCCGGGTCTTGATGTAGAACAGCACACGCATAGCGCCAGCACCTTTAGCGAGCTGACCCTGCACCTCGAAGTCCTGGTCTTTCCGCTTGGAGAGCCAATCACCCGAAGCACGGTTGAGTATCACCATGCCGAGGGTGTTGCCGAAGGCGAGGAACTTAGCCCATTTTGAATTCGCTCCATTGTAGTAGTCCGGCCAGGTGTACGTGACGGGGCTGTAGTAGTGCTGCCCGTTCACGAATCCGAAGTTTGGCTGGCGTGTCTCGAAGTGGGCTACCTGTTTTGATACCTCAGACTCAATGCGCTGAGTCAAGGTTTTATTAGTTGATACCTGGTATTCAGCCACGTATCTACCTCCTAATCTAATGTGTTAGGAACCGGTTCCCTGGGATAGCAGAGAGCCGGCCTGATGTGTTGAGCACGCGCGTGCGTGCGTCCAGAAGCTCCATCACACGTTCCTCACTCACACCGGGGTTCACCGCTGGTTGCTCACCAAGCACCGCTTGAATCTCTTGGCGGAGCGCGTACTTGTCGTTCAGGGTTGAAGCTGGTGTAGGTGGAACCTGCTTCACTTCTGGTTCTTGGAGCTTCCCGAGAAGACCTTCTTCAGCCAGCACCTCCATAATGAGAGAGCGAATAGCCTGTACGCCTTGCCGGGAAAACCCCCCGTCCTGATTCAGGGCTGATATTTCCATTGTTTATGCTTCCTTAGTAGTAATGGTTAGAGTTCCATCACCGTTGTCGGTGATGGTCGGCACCTTGCCGTCCACGATTTCGCGTACCTTAGCTTCGTTCACGCCGGGTTCAACCGGGGGAATAGCTGCGATAGCGGTATCTGTAGCCTTCTTAGCCTCGGAGATAGCTTCGGTCTTTGCTGTAGCAATCTTCGGTTCAACCTCGGCAAGGGTCTCAGACTTGATAGTCTTGGATGCTTCGGTCAGAGCTGTCTGGATAGCAGACTGTACCTGTGCGGCGCTTAGACCACCCTCGGGAGTCGGCGGCAGTTTGGCAATCTCTTGCTGGATAAGCTGAGTAACTTTTTCTTCGTCCACACCACTTGCCGGGGGTATTGCGGCGATAGCCTTCTGAACGATGGTGTTTACTTGGTCTTCGGAAAGACCTTTCTCAGGCGCAGGAATAGCTGCAATAGCGGCCTGAATAAGACCGTTTACCTGCTGCTCCGACAGTCCTTCTTTCGGGGTCGGTAACTTCGAGATAGCTGCTTGGACGATGGTGTTCACCTGCTGTTCAGTGATACCGGACTGCGCAGGGGGAAGCTGCGAGATAGCAGAGCGGATAAGCTCTTGCACCTTAGCTTCGTTAACGCCGGGGGTCTGAGGAATCTTCTGTACCTCAGCTTGTACAATCGAACGAATCTTCGACTCGTCTACCGCCGGTGCAGGCTGCGGAAGAGAGTTGATGCGGTTGTTCACAATCGCTTCCACCTCAGACTTAGAGAGACCCCCAGCCACGGTCACTGCTCCGATGGGCGGGGGTGCAAGGGTTACCAAAGGCTCGTCGGCCATTGGATACCTCCTTCATATAGAAAAATGGGAGTGTACTAGATGAAGTACACTCCCATTCTACCGGTGTTTTACTACTGCTTCTTTTTCAGCTCTTCTATCTCCGATTTCAGCTGCGCATTAGTAGCTTCCACTTCGGCGAGCCGGGCGTGAATCTTCTTCGTGCTGGAACTCTCCGCCGTGAAGAACGCGGTAATGTCGTTCGCCAACGGCACGAGCCGGGTCAGACTGTAGGGGTTAGAGATTTGCGCGTAATGCGTCTGCCCGTTCGAATCTTTGTTGAAAATATAGAACTGCCCGGTCTCTACCGGTACGTTCCATGCGGTACCTGCGTTTAGCGCGTACAAGAAGATGATGCTGTTGTTAGGTGCTGACGCAAGCGGCCACGCCGGGAGAGAGGCTGCGTCCTTGTAGGTGAACCACGTGTTGTTCGGTCCTAGCGGGACGGGTGCTCGGTTGTTGAGCTGTTCTATGAAACTGGTTCGCAAGGCTTGTGCTTGGTTGCGCGAACCTTCGTTCAAGGTATTGACCTGTTGCGTCAGCTTTTGCTCGATGTCCGTTTTGTTCTGTTCTATAGTATTGTTCACAACATCTATAACAGTGTTGCGCTCTACCTTCTCCGCCAACACTTGCCGGTCGGTGTACTGCTTCGCGGCATCAATAGCTTGCGCCTTTTGCTCGCCTGCGTTCGTGAACGCCTGTGCCTTGCAGTTCGATAGAGCTGAGTCCGCCGACTCCGCAAGTTTCTGCGCTTGCTGTCGGCCTTTCGCAATATCGTTGGGGTCGTCATAGTGGATATTCCACGTCGAAGTCATACCCATGTGTGTTCCTTCCTACAGTAGGGGGTTGTTCTCGGCCTTCGTCCAGGTAGTGCCCTGTCGTTGGCGTGTATCTTCGAGTTGCTGCCAGGTACGCTTGCCGGATTCGTTGTTGGTCTCGATGGTATCCCATGTCAGGAACGTCTTATCGTAGCTGAACGTCCACACTGTGAGAGAGGTCTTGTTAGCGGCTGGGTCATGCTCAAGGCCGCAAACCACACCTGTAACAATAGCGCCAAACAAGTTCTCGCGTCCAAACTCGTTCATACCTTTGATAGTTACTACCGAGCCGAGGACTATGCTTAGGTCGTACGATACCTCAAGGTTTGTGAAGTGTGGTTGCGCGTCCATCACGTATCGGGAAAGAACCTTTGTGACCTCTTCTGCAAAGCCCCTCTGGTCTATATAGTCCCAACCCTCAAGAGTCAGAGTACGAGCATTCGGCGTGCCGCCCGATAAGGTATATTTCTGTTTGACCCGCTTCATCACACCGCGAGCACGAATAACAGGCAGCTCCATGTCAGGCACAACATAACCATGCAGGTGAGGAAGAATGACACTCGCACCCGGGCGCATATCAATCTGCGCGGTACGCAGCTGGATATCCTTGCCGGTGGTGGACTTCACCTTAGCTGTATCAGTATTCACAAACACGCCCGAGAGTGCTCGCTGTGTCAGCTTCAACACCCACGGCGAGATAACCTCTGCTTTACAACTGATAGAAGCTGCATAACGTTCTTCCCACTGCTGCAAGTCAGAGCGCACACCGGCTTTGACCGAACGGTTCACGATGGTACAGCCACCATAGAATGAGCCGTTATTGTCCGAAATCCAAGACCAATCACGCACGCCCTGGTCTTCGACGGTGGTGTCTAGGTCAAGCCATTCTTCTTCTTCCTTCGGCTGGATGAAATCTTCTAGAGTATCTCCAAGAGCAATTGAGCCGCCCTTCTTCCACACGTCAATCTGAGTTTTCCTAGTCTGAGATACAGCCCAGTTGGCGAACTCTACTTCAATACGTGAACACGTCTGAGTCAGGTCATTACTCAACGTGAACGCACCAATATCATGTGTAGCTGTGAGTGTCCGAGAAGTACCCATGATACGGTTCGCCATATACTCTAACGGGTGCACCTGGGCAACCCCATTGCTATCAATCCACCAACACAAAGCGAGCGCTTCGCATAGGTCTTTCAGAACCTCCCCCGCTGTGCGGTCTCGTAGAGAGGGCATGACGGAGTTGTTAATGATGCGGCTGGTTGGGGTCAGATTCACTTTGGGTTGCCACAGATAGTAGTTCTTGACCTGCTCTAAGAAGGCACCCCGATACGGCTGCACGTCAGGAATGACTGATACTTGAAGACCGTTGATGCCAGAGCGCGGCATGTTCCTACCATTCTTAGCATCGTTAAACACCCATATCTCCGCCCATGCCGGGAGATGTTCATCATACCCGCCGGGGGCGTGGATGTTCTGAGGTAGAGGCACCTTACCAGAGTCAATAACACCACCACGGAACCCGGCTCGGAAGCGGATAGTATTACCATCCTGCTCAAGGGTAGCGGCAGTTACTTTAGTTATATCGGAGTTGCTAGGAAGCTGCCCCGTCCAGATAACCGTTGCGCGGGTTTCTTTCGACTCAGGCATCTTGTTTTCGTACTCGTTGTAGTACAGCTCAACCTCTCCTGTGTCCTTCCATCGCACAGAAACCCCTCGTCCTACTTCGGTCACAACCTTGACCTGATATAGGTTGTCTGTCACAGGCCGGGAGGTATCCCATCGAAGCATCCATGAGGCGAAGATGTCAGACCGACGTAGTGCAGCTGTGTTTGGTTGTGCTACACGTTTCGTCTGCGCCACCTTGATAAGACCTTCACACACCCAAGAAGCGCCGTCGGCATACCACAGCTCCAACGCCTTAGCACGGTCGCGATTGGAACGTGCCTGAACAACCTCGCCGGAGATACCTACCCCGTTACGGTTGCTGCCGTTGGGTGTGATACCGAGCGTCTCCCCGTCGTCTAGGTTACCAACTTGACCGGCAAACCCTACAATATCGTTCCACGCACGGGGGTCTTGAACGTAACACGGGTTATCCCATTGGTTTGTCCAAACCGCGCCGAACAGAGGCAAGTACAGGTGCGTAAGTGGTGTGGGGGGAGGTGCGTAAGTGTACCCCCCTGCAGATAAAGCAAGCCCTATCTGATACGACGGGGAAGGGTTGATATGGCGGTTCGAGCCCCCATCCTCGAAGAACGTCTCAATTTTGTTCACCAACGTGCCGTAGAACTGATTCCGATAGTGATACAGGGGGTCGGAGTTTATCTTATTTGATAAACCGTCTATACGCTGTGTTAGGTTCAGAGTGGCTGACACCTCTCCGAACTCAATGCTGTCTATCAGTAAGTCCATGACGTTTTGCGTTAAGTCCGAACTATAGGTTTTAGTAGTGTTACCCCTTACGTCTTGTATCCGGTCGTCGTGCTGTTGCAGTACAAGAGTCACTTCATCCCCTCGGTGGGGATAAGCGTTTGTAAACGGGGATGGTGTGCCGTTGGCGGAACCGTTTGAAAGGTCCATATCCAGCGTCACCCGCAGGTATGTCTGCGTAGAAGGAGAAACATCAGAGGGGACAGGATGGAAAGCGTGCGCTACTTTCACTTTGCTGATAGGGTACTCTTTACCCCTCCATTTCAAGACCTCGTTGGTACGACGAGCTACAAACGTCATGCGGTTACCATACTTCCGAAATAGTGAACGATGATTTTATGAGTTTGTTTTGAACGAATACTTCATGGGAGTATCCGAAATCTTTGATGACCGCCCAAGCTCCTAGCCGGGGGGATACGGGTGGTATGTGTGTACCTATCCACATTTGCATAGGGGAGAACTCTATTAGCTGGTGGTAAGCATCCACCACGGCCTGTACGTTCTGAGGGATGGTGACAGGTGAAGAGATGTACTCTTTCATCTCTGTTGAGTCTATATGCATGGTGACAAGTGGGGCATCGGTGATGAACCTTGAACCGTTCTTACCCCACAAACGGACAGTTCCCTTACCGCGTGCGAAGACCCGGAACCGCACCGTCGTGCCGGGGATGACCCACGTCTCGTTACCATAGATAGCATCCCCCACAGCTGGGTCTACCCAATATGTCGGGATGTAATACCCGCCCGAAGATGTGAAATAGTTTTCAACTAACGTACCAAAACTCTTATTCGGAGAGTCTCCAACAGTACCGACCCACAACGTAGACCCCTCTGTTGCAGGTGCCATAATGTTATTCCGGCGTGCCAGGGGAGTCATTAGGAACCGAGGGGTGCGCTGGGACTCTACGTACATTGCCAGCATAGACGTGTAGTCCCACGGCATATTCATACTCACGCTCCATGAACGGGGAGCTTTACCCCGGAAAGAGACAGAGCGTCGTCCACGTGCCGAGGTAAAGAAAGCTACGTTGGATTGGTCTTCCTGCTGTGTGATGGACTCGCCGAAGGCGATAGGGAAAGCCTTACCACCTTCAATCATGAACGTGGCATCGTAGGCCAAGCCGTCCTGGTTGAAACGCTCTACCGGCGTAGCTTGGAAATCCTTCGATGCCACGTTCATAACCCTTTCGTTGCTTACCGCCTCAGTGACCGGCGGCCACTATCGTTGAAGTTCAAAATTGCCTCGCTACTGCGTGGGTCTAGAGACAATTTTACCCCATCTTCCATAGCGGTCATGAGCGCAGTAGCCATAGACTTAGCGGCCGCCCCAGATGATAGCTGCGTATTCACATCCAACGTCTGAGATGTGGCAGCACTGATACCGAGCTTCGAGGTCGGAACCTTCGGTGCGAAGCTGTTGAACTCACCTTGTACCCGGCTCAATGCCATAGCCGTCTTATCCTGAACGCTTGCGCTTTCCTTGAGAATAGCGTTACCAAAGTCCCGCATCAACGCCTGGCCGGAGAACGAGGTATAACCCCTGCCGGAGAAGGGGCCTTCTTTAGCGGGGGAGAATGGGAACAAACGGCGCAACTTGCCGAGGCCGTCCTTCACTGCATTAAACGCTCCACCGAAGGCATTCTTGATACCGTTCACGAAACCATTGATGAGCGCCTTACCAGCGTTGTACAGGTTACCGTTGGTAAGGATCTGAATCGCCTTGCGGGGGAAATCCTTAATGAAGTTGATAACATCATCAACTTTTTGTTTGATAATGCTCTTGAAGCCTTGCCAGGACTCTCTGGTGATGCCAAACAGCTGCGGTGCGAAGTTATCCATGCTATCAAGCAGACCACGAAGCCAGCCCCGGATGCCTTCAATAATTTTATTCCAAGTGTCAGACAAGAACCTACTGATACGGTTCCAGATTTGCTCAACTTCCTTACGGGCACCGTCAAAGTCTCCCGTCATGAGTTTCATAGCACCGGAAACCAAATGACCGAATACGTTGAGTGCTGTTCCGATGCCGTCGAAGATAATTCCCAGCGTCGTGCCGAGGAAACGGACAGCGTTAGCAATCTGCGATCCGAAAGCATTCACGAAGAATGTCACAATCGGGGTAGCGGCCTGGATGATACCACCAACAATACCTGCAATAACCGAAGCGAGGGGCTCTAAATCACTCATAAGCCCTGAGAAGCCTTCACTGATGGATTTGAAAGCATCCCCGATAGCGGGCGCTAACTGCTCACTGATGAACTTCACCACTGGCTCGAAGAACTCTTGAATCTTCTGTCCGAGGTCGTTTATCTGATTCTTGAAATTCTCTGAAGTGTTGTACAGGTAAATGAAGATACCCGCGATAGCAAGGATAGCTGCTACCACCAGAGCCACTGGACCCGCAGCTGCAGCAATAGCACCGCCCACAGCTTCAAGCGTGCCGCCTGCGCCAAACGCCGCGATTACTTCGCTCACACCACCAGCGATAGCACTGATACCTGTGATAGCCCCGCCGATACCGGAAATCAACCCGGCAATCGGGGCGAGGGCTGCCACTAGCGCCGCTACTGCAGCTACCACCAATACTAAGGCAGTTGCCAGCTCAGGGTTGGCTTGTGCCCATGCACCGAACTGTTCGACAAGCGGGCTGATGTTCTGACCTAGCCACTCGATAGCGTTCTTCAAACCTTCGGCAAGAATCGGAACCACTGCATCCAGAGCCTCCTTCAAACCCTTGAAAATAGGTGCCAGAGCATCAAGAGCTGCACCGAACACCGGCAAGAAGTGCTCCGCCATGTTGCCAATAATCGAGCCGAGCGAGCCGAGGATTTCACCGAGCTGGCCGGAGTGCTCCGAGAGTTCAGCCATACCCTTAGAAATACCGTCCACAGCATCACGAATGCCGCCCTGGAATGCGGGTGTAGAGAACGCTTCGGTAATCAACTTGACCCAAGAGACGATAGTCTCTGAGATTTTGTTCATCACATAAGCGATGGTCTCTGCGGTATCGTGCAGCATCTTTCCGACATACTCGAACGCCAGGCCGAGGGTCTTCAAAGCGTCATTCGCACCCCGGAACAAAGTAACCATAGTCCACTGAGACTCAACGGACGCTAGGTTATCTCGTACCTTCTCAAGAGCGTTGGCGAAGTCGGTCAGTGAAGCTCCGCCTGCTTCCTGTGCGGCCTTAGCGATGTTCACTAGGATACCCACCGCTGCTTCACCGGCACGCCAGAACTCTTTCAGAGCAAAGATACCCTTGTCAATCGCGCCAGAGATGTCTGCGTTCTTCGTCCAGTCATTGAACTTATTCGCCATGTCGGTGAACCAGTCACCAAAGCGAGGGAAGAACTTAGCGCCGATGTCAATGAACCGCAGCAGACCCTCAGTCAGAGGACTCATGCCGTTGCTCATGCGTCGGATACCCTCAGCTGCGGAGTCGAAGATACTAGCAAAGCCGCCTTGGTTAGCGAACTCTTGTGCCGCGCTGGCAGCCTTACCGAAGAAACTACCGGTCGCTTCGGAAATTTCGAGCATACCCTTCTCCCACGCCGGGAAGACGGAATCAATGAAGTTCCGCATGGGCTTCTCGAACTGCTCCCAGAACTTATCAGCACCGCGATTATTCAGCTCGGAGAACCGGTCGTTCACATCCTTCATGCGGTCGTTCCACTGCTTGAGTGCGTTTACCGAAGCGAAGGCGGCCACACCGATACCGGTGAGAATACCCGGCAAGGCAAACGCACTAGGTGCAATGGAGACGAGAGACGCGCCGAGGGCGAAGATGTGGCTAGTCAAGGACAGCACCGAAGCGGAGACTGTCGAAATGACAGACCCCAGCTTGATAATCTTCATTAGGTTCTTATCCATGTCCTTTGTGAAGTCTTTGAACTTCTTGGTGAAGTCCCAGGTAGCACGCGCGCCGGAGATAGCCGCCAGCACCGTAAGAACCTTCGCGGCAGCGGCTTTATCAATCTTCGGAGAGATAAGCACATGCCGGGGGCGAGTCAGTGCCGCCAGCTTCATGCGAGCGCGCCCGGTATCCGCGTCTGCGTTGATAGTCACATCGCGGTCGTCGTCCAGCTCGTCTAGCTTGTGTTCAGCGCGCGCCGTGTCGAGGTCTACATCAACGTGCAGTGGGTGGCGGTCTCGGAAGAACGAATCATTCTTGAGATGTTCCACGTTGAACGAATCCTTGAAACGCTCAACAGCGGCGCGGTTGGTGAACTTCTCACGCGCGCGTTCCAGGTTTTGTAGGTGCTCACGTAGCTGATGAACTTTCAGGCCGGCGCGCTCGAACGCATCCGCCCAGCGGTCAATCTCTTCGGAGTTGCCGACAGAGACAGCCTTACTATGCTTATTAGCGAAGCTCTCCTGCAGACGTTCTGCCAGGGCGACATTCTTACGAAGCTGTTCGATAGAGTCCTTCGCGTCTGCCTTGAAATCATCGAACAGATGCAGCTTACGCCTGCGGGTGAACACGTCAGATAAGGACTTGTCAAACAGCTTCATCAGCCGTTCATTCTCCGCAATCTGCTGCCCAACCTTGCGCATCTCTGTCTGCATGCGGCGAACGCCATTAGCGTTACCAAGCTCTCGGTACTTCTTCGCTTGCTCATCCATAAGACGATTAGCCTTACGAAGGTCTTCGTTCCAATGCTCCATTGTTTTCAGGTTAGAACGGAAACCGACGAAAGGACGTGAGAAGTCCACCTTCATCATGTCTTTGGCACGGGTGTTGAACACACCTTGAATCCTGCTCAGGTGCTCAAGCTCACGCCGGGCTTTGTTGAATGCTTCTGACTGCTTCCGCACTTGCCGGGAGACTTCACTTATACGGCGTGCAGCCGCAGCATCAGGGATAAGACCAGAGGTAGAGACGGGAATCTGAGAGATGCGCTTCCACTTCTCTACCTGCCCAAGCAGACGACGGTTCGCGGAAGTAACCCTATCAATATCACGTTCCTGCTGCTGTAGAGGACGGCGGGTGCTCTGTAGCGACTGCCGCCACTGCTCGTTCTGGCCGAGTAGACGACGGTTTACATCGAGAATCTTATTGACTTGCTTCTCATGCTCGCGCAGCGGAGAGCTATCCCCACGCACGATAAGGTCAGAGAGTTTGATTGGGTGCTCTCGAACACGGTCCATCTGAGTTTCAAAGTGGTCGAAGAACTCATTGGTTACGTCGTCCCCGTCAATCTCAAACTGCCCGTCAATAACATGATGGAAGCCGTCTACCATCTTGTCCGCGAGGTCACGGATGCGCTCAGACATCTTACGAACGCGGCGCTCGCTCTGGTCTGCGTTCCGTTCAATGGCAGCGTTGAACTCTTGGAAGCCCTTCGTTGCTTGCCGGAAGGTATCTCGACTGAACCCGGCTTTGAGTTCCACGCCGGGGGTAGCAGGGGTTTTCTTGAGTTCGTCAATCAGACGCTTGTGTTCACGTTTGAACACGTTATCATCCAGCTTGACGGGGATTTTCAGCTCAGACTTCGGCAGGTTCTTCGCGATGTCTTCGTGCAGCTCGTGCAGAGTCTTTGCAGTGTTCACCTTCACGTTCGGTATCTCGAAATGATACTTGAACGCTTCTTTCATCTGGTTGAGCTGCTGCTTTAGGGTGAGCTTCGGCTTCACCTGCGGCTGTACGCGCTCTACAGACTCTTTGACCTGCTTCTTGACACGCGAAGTATCAACATCCGCCTTTATCCTGACGGCGCGCCCCCCGCGCGTAGCCTCGGCAAGTTTATCGCGCACGTGAGCTGTATCCACATCCGCCTTTATCTTGACGGCGCGGTTACCCTTGGTGGCTTCCTCTAGCCGGGTGCGCATCTGGTCTGTGTCTACATCAGCTTTGACCTTGATTTTCGTATCAAGCTCACGAAGCTGCTGCTTTAGACGTTCAAAGGCAGAGCGGTCTAGCTCCGGTGTAACCCGGATATGCATAATCCGCTCTGCCTGTTTCTTCGCCTTCTCAAGGACGGGACGAAGTTTCTGATTGAAATTCTCCGCATCAGGAAGGACGCGAATGTGTACGCGCCCGGCTTCAAAACTTCCTGCGGCCACTTACTCTAGCCCTTTCTCCTTACTGTCGGGCGGCTCGCTTTCGGAAGTTTCTTCACCCCCCGCAAAGAAAGACGCACCATCTTTAATATCGACAACCATAGCCATAGCCATAGCTTGCCGTTCCATTGCAGTTTGAACCTCTTCTTCGGAGAAGTTCGGTTTGTTGCGCTGCTTCTCATTATACGGGGATGGGTATTCCACAAACTCTGGTGCCTTCGTATTCTTGTCTGAATTGGCTGTGATGTAGAGGTTGCGGAACTGAGTTAGTTGGTCTATCAGAGTCTTGAGGGCTACCTCTTGCCGGGTGTACCCAAACCATTTATCCTTCGGGTTTGAGTCTTTCTCAGCTTTTTCAAGCTCTTCGGCTGTAGGCTCTGGTAAGGAGTGCCTGTATAGGCTTCGCTCTTCAAAGCCTAGCCGGGACAGCAGGGCTTGCGTGACCCTACTATCCCGGCTAGACCATTCACGCAGCGGGTCGTAGCCGTAGAGGGCTATAAAATCTGCGCATATAACAGGCTGTGAAATTAGATATTTAAAGAGCGAATAACGTTTCCCACTTCACCAACATAATCGGAGATGAAGTTAGACTGTTCGGCAATCCCTGCCAAGGTGTCGTGAGCGTCCCATGCTTCACGCTTGTCCTCAGGGACTATAAGCTCTGTGAAGATTTCACGTATTGCGCGGGTGGCAGCTAGGTTCATACTGGGGGATGCTTCACCTCCGTTATCGGGTGTAACCGCTTCCCAAATACCGACTGCCTCTGTCATCAGCTGTAGCGCTACGGAACCTTTCAGCTCTTCGAGCGGGGTTACCAAGGCATACAGCTTGCTCTTACGAGGGTCCTCAATCTCAATCTCGTCGCCCTTGCCGGGGGTCTCTTCTGGTGTTCCTGTAATATCTTCAGGTGCCAGCTCGTCTAAGGAGCTGAGGGGTTCAGTCTGCGTGGGTTGAGTTGCGGTGTTTGACTCAAGGTCTTCACGCAGTGCCATGACGGCGCGGTTATACTTATCTGCCTCTGGCGCAAACTCAGCCGCAATAGGTACTGCCAAGCCGTCATGTCCGATAGTAATGCCTTTCGGGGCGCTCATTATGTGTTCCTTTCAAAGGTAAAAGAAAAGTGCCTGCGGCTCGTACAAGCCACAGGCACAGTATAGCACGTATGTACTATCCGCCCGCGCGCGCCGGGGCAGCCGCCGCAGCATCCAGCTTGGGAATAATGGTTGCCACGGCATCCTTCGCGCCCTGGTTAACCTGCTCTGCGGTAGGTGCAAGAATGGTTGCCTTGACGGGGATGGGTGCAAGTGCACCCTTCGAGGTCTCACCACGTCCGTCTGCTGCTACTTCTGCGTTAGCAATGTAATCGAAGACGGTCATCTCAGAGTCAGCACGGATGAACAGCAGCGAGGTCTTCACGGTACGGCGCTTGTTACCAGACCACTGAATAATCTCGTCGTTGCTTTCTTCCAAGGTGGAAGCGTCGTTACCGCCCTGAGTCAGCTGCAGAACCTTCTTGTTGAAGGAATGCAGCACGAAGCTAAAGGTGTTGGTGACCGTGCCGAGGATGTTACGCACAGCTGCAACCTCTGCGGTATCCAGCACGGTAGCGTCGCCACCATCAGATGCGAAGGACGGCAGGGTCTCAGCAGAGGTCAAGCCGATAGGTGCCCACCCGGTGGGGTAGGTTTCAGCGTTATCAGGCTTGAACTTCTTTACAGCACCACTTTTAGGCGGGGGTGCAAACGTGCCGGTAGCGGGCGCTAACACGGTCACAAAATCCGGCGCGAGAACTTCGCTCGGGTTATAAGCTACTGGCTTAGCCATTTAGAACTCCTAAATCACGAAGAACCTTGGAAGGGTCTTCTATATCAACGTCACCAAAAAGAACTTCTTTCGGTGCATACGCAGTCAAGGTAAGGGTGCTGTCTGACTGCTCGCCAGTCACGGCTTTGATAGCCGCTACCTGGAATTCTGCTATGGGTGCTTGTCCCATTTTATAATCTCGAAGCGTAACCCCCAAGATTTGCTTACCTGCGGTAACACACGCCTCTATATACGCATGTACCCGGAGGTTGATACTGTCCGCCGAAACGTTGGCTAACTTGCCAGTACGCGGTGAATACACACGGATTCGCGTGTTCATCATCAGCTTCCACAGAGTCTCCTCTGCGTTCACCGGCGTGTACGAAGCCCAGAGAACATGATGCTGAATCCACCATGCCGGGAGTTTCCCAGCAGGTATATGCTGCAGAACATGCCCCGGCGCGAACTCGGACAGCAGTGTTTGGTTGAGCACCGATAAGTCTAATATTGAATTTGTCATAATTAGTAACCCCTGTGGCGTGTGCCCTTCGAGCCGGAACGGTCGATAGCGGCGTTCGCGCGCCGGGAGTCCCAGTTCGATTTCTGTGCTGATGGCTGCGGGCGGGTAAGAGATGCCAGAGCAACAGCCTTAGCAGCTGCACCCACCAAGAAGAAGTGACCGCGCTGGAAGTGGGTTACATCCTGCGTCCGTCCGTCACGGAAGTGCAGCTCATTCGCTGCGATACCAAGCTCGATGATGTGCGCCGCAGGGTCATCGTTGTATACAACGCGGTCCCACACCGGAATGTTGGGGTATTGCTGAGACCCTTTGTAGAGGGAACGCGCCACCTTGAAATGGTCCACATAAGAGTTAGTAGCACTCTTACGATACGGCTCAGCGGCAGCTTTAGCATCGTTCTTGATTGCCTCTGCTGTAATATCCAGCGCACGCGAGCGGGTAGACACTAAAGAAGCCGCACGCTTGGAGTTTGTGCGGTACAGTTCTATTCCGTTAGTTGCCAAAGTCCACCCCCGCGAAGTCCTTCACGTTGCCGCGAGTGATAGACACTTTATCGTGTTGTGTGCGCACGCCCATGCGGAACACTACTTCTCGCGCGTCAATAGAATAAATCAATGGCGTGCTAGACGTTGGGCTAGGTTTGTTCCCGGCTTGCCGGGTGTACTTACCGGGTGTGTACACAACAATAGAGTTCACGGGGAACTCGTCTAAATACTCTTCGGGCAGCTGTCGTCGAATTTTGTCGAACGTGCCGGGGGGTGTTGTGAGTGCCCCAGTCGTCGAAAGTTTAGAACCGTAGTATTCTTCGCGCACCGAAGAGGTTCGAGAGAGGTTATCAGATGTAATCGGCTGAAAGTTGCAGCGCACCTGGATAGGCTTCTGCATGTACTCTAGCGCGGGCATCCCATCCGGCTGCATCACGGTATGCGCTGGATACAAATCAATAACGTGTCGGGGTTGAGAGATAAGGCTCAATTGCAGTACCACCTGCTCTGGGTGGTCGCGGTGAACATCCCGCTCACCCCGAGCTTTGCAGTACCAATGGGGTTAGGTCGGTCTTTACAACCAAGTTTCTCTAGGTCTTTGTCCGTGAACCAAATATCGGGGGACTGAGCGATACGGTCAATAGTAATCTCGTAGGCAGACTCTTTCTCTTGGGTGTACCCGCTGCGGTCATCCTTGATAACGCGCATTACAGCCGCCACAACGACGGCACGGATACGGACGGCCATAAGCCTATCTGGTTCCTTCTCGCCGGAGATGATAGCACGAAGGCGTGGACAAACCCCCGCGAGAATTGCTAACGCTTCCTCAATCTTAGACTGGATAAACTTCTCAGTCCTATCGGTCACGTCGCCGTCTAGCGCGGTGTACACGTCATCAACGGTTACTTCAAAACTCACGGGGGTAAATCCTTACTTCTTAGCTGTGTTACGTCGTGCGCGGGGCTTCCGTGCCGGGGATTTTTCCTCTTCACCCTCAGTCTTGTCTGAGGTTTCCTCTTCCGTTGAAGCGTTCCCCTCTGGCACGGATAGCCCTGTCACCTGCGGATTGCTGACCTGGGAGAGAACATGGTCGCTAAGCTCGCTCCCTTCTGGGAGAAAGTGTAATTCCCCGTCTTCATTAAAAATGTACGTAGGTTGCTTAGTTACCATTTGTTTCGCTCCTTAGTCGTTGTTAGAGAACCTGAGCCTTGAACGCAGCATCAGGTGCATAGAGTGCAGGCATTGCCACAGAGTCCACCACTACGTCACGCAGAGACGCAACGTTAGGACGCTGGATAATGTTTGCAACGATACCTTGACCGTCTACACCCTGCCATCCGAGGTTCACCGCAGTGTTGGTGCGGGAGAACACAGTCTCGCCGAGAATGGGGCTTCCAGCTGGGGGAAGCAAGAACAGGCTATCCTGTTCCAGCACATCAACATGGCCAGAGTGAGTCTGCACTTGACGGTCGTAAACAGTAATCGCGGGTAGACGCTGCCCGGCAAGAATACCATTGACTTCATCAACGGTAGCAAGACGGGTGTGGTCGCCTACCTTAGTTGCGAACTGCGGGTGGGTCTGGATAGCGAACAGAATCTTCGGCGAAGCGACAATCGCGCCGGGGTAGAATCCGTTGAGCTTGCGGTATGCATCACGCAGCTTGATAAGCTCTTCCAGAACGTTAGTGGTAGCAACGTTGAACTTGTTAGCAACCACAGGGGCTGCCTCCGCAGAACGTCCCCAGTCATCAGCGGTCACGCCGCCGGTCTCAGTCTCTACGAGGAACTGAGCCTTGTTGAGGGTCTGTCCGCGCTGGTACTCAAGGCGGTCAGCGATAGCCTGAACACCAAGCTGGACGTTGCTCTCTACCGCTTCACGGATGACATCGTTCGACTGAACACGAGCACGCAGCTGGTCTTTCTCGCTCAGAGTGTACTTCTGAGTCAGAGGGATGTTCTCGAAACGGATAGTACGAGTCGGAGGCAGAGTACCTCGAGCCGGTTCAGCATCCCATGCACGGTTGTAAGCCATGACAGGGCGGGTCTTCTTGAGGTCGCGGGTATTCAGGTCAATGCCTTCTACCTGACGGTCTGGGAAGAAGATACTCAAAGAGTTCTCGGCAATAGCCGCTTCCTGTAGCGCCTGGTATGCCTCACGTGCGAACCCGGTCAAGTACTCAGGGGTAAGCAGAATATCCAAATCGTAGCTAGACATTAGTTAGCCGCTCCTTCCATGTAAACAAAGTGTGCAGACGAAGCAGGCTTGGCGAGCGCGTCACCGGATGCCAGCTTAGGCAGACGCTTAAGGATAATAATACCCTTCACAACGACAGCCACCTGCTCTTCGCTGAAAGTGTTGGTGGAATCATACAGGATGAAACCATCAGGGTCAGCGGTAGCAGGTGTAATCTTGTTCTGCGCAATGGTTACAGGGTAACCAGAGGGAACACCGTTGTACTTCTTGATAACCTCAGCGAAGTCAGTTGCCTTGAGGGTAAGGGACTGCGCTTCAAAGTTTGCAGTCTCACCAGACAACCAAGCCGGGAGGTTACGGTTAATAACCGTGCTATGCAGGTTAGGCATAGTCGATAACCTTTCTATTTCTTATGCTTAGCTCGGAATGCCGCAGCACCCGAGGCGAAGCTGTTCTTGGAACTACCCTCCGAAGCGGGCGCGCCGGAGAGGGAAGGAATGCCCTTCGCTGTCTGAGGCTTCACCGATTCTGCAAGAGTGCTGAGCATGGACTCAAACTTGTCTTTATCGAAATCGCCTGCGTCATTGAGGAACGATGCAGCACCCAAGCCGTCGAAAAATCCTTGCAAATTCGACAGCCCACGTCCGCTCAATCCCGCACGGATTTCGGACTCTGCAATACGCAGAGCACTTTCACGTTTGAAGATAGCGAACTCTTCTTGTAGGTTTTTCAGCTGTTCACCATCGTTGGTCTGTTCAGACTCGGTGTTATGCTGCGATTCTTTAGCCCGCTTCTCCCATGTCCGTGAATGACTCTTCCACTGCTCAACCTGCTTAGTCAGCTCTTCCACCTTCGCCTGCAGGTCTTCGCTAGCCGGGGTAGAAAGTTCTTCGGCTGCGGGCTGCTGTGCTTCAGGTGCGGTTGAATTTTCAGACATTGATTCAGTTTCCTTTCGTTCCCCTTTTCGGGGGTTGAGCGAGAACCACCGGCGAATGCCTTCGCGTCGGGTCTCAGCATCTTCTGTGCCTTCGAGCCGGGTTATCAACTCGTCTTCTGTCGAGTCGTCAAGCAACACAACTTCGTCGGCTTGGATGTACTCCGCAAAACCTTTTCGGTCTTTCGGGTCTGGTAGGGTTCGACAAACCCAAACATCTGTTCGAGAACCTTTCAGGTGCAAACTCTCTTCCAGAGCGGCACGAAGCGCAGAATCCCCGTCCAGTAAGTCTAAATCAATAATAGCATCTGTTGGTTTGGCGTTCTCTCGAACGTATGTACTCTTCCCGCTGGCCGGGGATCCAGTCACTAACCTAATCATGCTGAATGCTTCCTTGCCTGCTTCTCCCAATATGCAATACGTTCTTCTAGCACCGTCAGTCGGCGCTTACGAGGCTTAGCCCTGCGCTGCCGTAGAGCTGCGAGTTCATCCTGCGCTCCGATAACTTCCTCTGCGGGTGTCCACACGTGCGAAGCGCGCTCTGCATCGTCACCTGAGAGAGCGTACTGCTCGTTCTTCGGTGTGAGACCAGATTTAGATTTCTCAATACGGCGCGCCAGCACAGGACCCTTCTCGCCCGAGACGTACTCAGCAATGCGAGTGTTCGAGAGCTTGCTTGCTGTGTTACCGCCCGCAACACGGTAGATATAATCCAAGTCCTCCCGGTTCAGATTCAAGCCGGGGTCGGACGTGTTAGTTACGGGCAACGTCTCGCACTTACAGTTATCATGCAGTGGGTACAGCTGATTCGTGCTGTACAGACGGTCAGCCGCAACAAGGCACAGACCGCACGTGCCGGTCTTCGACAGCTCCGGGTGGATAATGCGCCGGTACCCGATAACACCGTTCGGTGAGGCTGCTTCGTACACCTGCGCTGCGCGAGCGCGGTTCGCCATACGCACGTCCGCGTCTGCCAGCTGACGGACACGCGCTAGGGTCTTGAGCATAGCTTCTTGATGTGAATCGCCGCTGTTCCGCGCGGCACGGTACTCATTCACCGGGCGCTCCCACACATCCTCAGGCAAAACCGAACGACGGGGATACGAGCCGTCCCGTGCCGGGGGTATGTTACGTGGGAACGGTACCCCCTCAGCTTCTAATACCTCTGTCAAGAAAGCGTCTGCGTCCGTGCGAACGTCGTCCATCACGTCAAGAACTTTCTCCACTGTATCGTCGATAAGCTCTTGCGTAGCGTCCGAAGTCATAGGGGCAGAGCGCCACCGAGAGAAGAGCCACTGAACCAGAATCTCAACAAGAGAGCGGCTGCGCTTTGACTGCGCGTTAGACAGCGCCCCGTAGAATCCACTCGTCGCCATTAGACAGCACCACCGTTGTTCTGGTTAGCAATGTTGGCAGAAGGGGAGGTGTTGTTGAGTACTTGACGGTTCTTCGGGTCAGGCTCGGGGTTTTGGTCTTCCCGGCCGGGGGTAGGTTCCCCTTCCTGGTTCTGCTGCTGATACGAAGCGGTGGCGTTAGCTACAACAAGGTCGCGTAGTGCCTGGTTACCCTGAACGCGCTCAACCTCTGCCACCTCAAGAGCAGAGAAGCCTCCGAACTTACGAAGAGCTACCGTGAGCGGAACGCCTGCCGAGGTAGCCAGCTGAACAGCCGACATACGCTCAACATCCGACGGACGCTTGGGGTTTACCCAATCAATGTTTATCTTCGTAGCGTCCGCGCGCTCGGTGTCACCGCGTGCCGCCATTGCATCCGCAAAGAGACGACGCAACGTTGAGGTAATGCGCATCTCCAAAGACTCAATGTCGAAAATCAAAGGCTCATTCTGCATGGACGCACCCTCTGCAGATGCAGTAGCAGAATCGGGGGAGAGGATATAGAGGGGTGTTTTGGACTCGGCAGCGAGAATCTTGAGATTATCTAGCACTAAGTTACGTACCGGGTTGAGGTCAGTTTGCGAAGACTCCCAAATATCTACACCCTCGGGAAGCATCAACAGCGCGTCCGGGGCAGTCTCGAACATATCTGAACTGTACTGAATCTCGTTGCCCTCTTCGTCATATTTCGGAAGGTTGGAGAGAATCGTCTTGCGGTATGCCTGTGTCGCCACCAACACGCCGAGCTGCAGAATCGTGTGATTGATGCGCTTGAGTGTCGGTAAGTGGCGAGCAATGATACCTTTCTGGTCGGAGAGTTCATAGATGGTAACGGTCTCACCCTTGACGTGCACCGGCTCTTCCCACTCCCACTTGCCGAGCTGTGGCGAGAACTCCGACATGTCAGGGCACAACCACTCGCCGGTCTGCTGTAGCGGTAGGAACAGCTCAGCCTTGGCGATACGGTAATAACCTGGCCGGGCAAATAACATGACCTTATACTTCCGGTCAGGAGACACATACATAGCAAGCGCCGCAGTAGTGTTACCTGCTGCGTCGCGGTCGCAATAAGTGTGGGTTGGGGGAAGGTGCATCAACCCGTCTTCGGTGAGAGCAAGATACCCCTTGCCGGAGATTAGCGCATCCCGCAGTGCTTCCGTCAGCTTGAGTCGGAAGTCAGACTCTTGCATGAACGACTCTATCTCGTCATCGCCGTCTGCAGACGAGTCAGCGGCGGACTGCACACTGTGAATGCTGATACGAGGCAGACGCGAATCTACAAGCAAGGACGCTGCGTTGATGCGAGCAATCTTCTGTAGGTTCGCCCATGCCTTCTGCACGGTGGATGTAGCAGCAGCGTTGTCGGTCAAGGGCACCGGTGCGTCACCCTTGTACCACTTATCCATCGTTACGACATGGTTATGCCTGTCCGCAAGGCGGTTGTACAGGTAGTTCACATACTCCATGTCTGTTTCAAAATCTTGTATATCCACGTATTACCTCAATCGCATGGGGGCTGCCGAAGGGCGTGCCTGGGTTATCCTGTATCCCTTCGCGCTGACTCGCAGCTTAGACTGGTACGCCAGCATCAAAGCATACGCCGCGTCAATCTTGCGTGCCGAGGAGGGGCTTTCCTTATACATAATCTTACCTGCTCGCGTCTCGCGGTACTGAGCGTTTGTCAAATGCCGTACCAGAACGTTCAGGCCGGTGAGCATAACTTCTTTCTCATAGAGCGCGATACGCAGCGCCATTGTAGCTTCTGCCACCTTGTTCAGTTGGTTACCGCGCCAAAGCATAGTACCGAATCCTGCGCTGTTTGCACGTCGGGAACCGTTTCGCTTTTTCTGTATCAAGGACTCCCACTCTGCCGCGAGTGCTTCCCACCCGGCAGGGTCGAAGAGACCATCAACCACATTGAAATCCTGGATAAACCGACGCATAGTATCGTCAATCTCCGCACGGGGTGGTTCCCAGTCACGACCCTGCGCATTGTCCGGCTGCTCCCAGACACGTACAGCCCATGACAAACCGTCTGATACACGCATAGCCACGATAGCGGTAGCGTCTGTCACGCCGCGAGAACGTCCCCACGAGCCGTCGAAGCCCACCACAACGGGGTCGTGCCGGGTGACGGCATCTATTCCTTCGGCTTCCAGATTCTCAACGGTTGCCGCAGTGAGAACTTCATAAGGAACGAAAGCATCTGCAGAGGCGTGAGGTTTATTACCGAAGTACCGGGCGGCATCCGAGAGCGTCGTAGCGGGGTCGAACACGTCATCAAGCACGCCGTTGATATTCACCCACCCGCCAGGGTATGGCGAGCCATTCACACCGCATGGCGGCGTATGAATCTTGCATCCAGTGGGAGACTTGAGCGAATCTCCATAAGCGTACTCAAGCCCTGCAACGATACTGGATGGGTCGTTCAGGTCGGGGTCCCCCCAGTCTCGTGAGTCATAGAGAATATTATCGCGGTACGTCTCACCGGCACGGCCTTTCTGCCACGCTTCCCAGGTCGTTTCAGCGAAAGACCCTTCGCCGGGGACGAAGGCGTTCGGTGCTTCCAGCAGGGTACCGTCCACCTTCGATAGGTTACGTTTCGCCACAGCCCCGAGCCGGTCACCACCGTTTGAGGGTACCCACGTCTCTGTCTGGTCGGCAATGGTGAACAGTTGTGGTTTACCTTCCAGTGAGCGTGCCGAGGACGTTCGGGGCATAATCAAGCCGTTGTACGGCAAGAGAATACGGGTTTCGAGCACTTCCACGCCGGGGTAGGCGTAGAGCAGGTTGTCCCCGTTCATCATCTCTTTCATTGGCTCGAAAGCGTTGCGGGTCTGTTCTTCTGAGACGGCCAGCAACGTAATCTCAACCTTGCGTTCGACGTTCCACGGCTGCCCCACGGGCTGACCTTCTGCATCCCATCCCGCAAAGCGGCACGGACCGAGAGCTTCAAACGCTGCGATAGCGGCGAGGAACGGACTCTTACCCCATCCCTTCGAGCGTTGGATAACACCGCGCCGGTAGACGCGCTCACCTGTGATGGGGTCAAGACGGTACCACTTGAGCAGGAACTCTGCCTGTTCACGGGTAGGCTCAAAAGGCGCGTGGTAGGTCACCGTTGGGCGGGAGAGGTACGTTGTCATCCAGTCCAGCGCAAGGTACCCCAAGGTAGGGAAGTCGCCTTTACGGCGTGGCTTGAAGCCCGCCCGTGTCGGGGCGGCCGCAAACGTATCGAACATGTTTACTCTTCTATCTGCAGGTCGTCATAACGCTTAGAACGTTTCAGCTCACGTGCCGGGGCTTTGTTACCTTGTCGTTCGAGGCGCTGCTGAATTTCCGCGCCGGTCAGGAACTCTAGTTGTGCAGCCGCGACTGATTTCGGAGAAATGACAAACTCTTTCGCGTTAGATGTAAGAACCTCAGAGGCACGCAAAGTTGATACTTTCGACTCTTGCTTACGCACGAGTTCCTCAAACGGTACTAGTAAGGTCGCCCACGCCTGTAACCACTGAGCTTTCGTGTAATTCCGCATCGTGGGATGGTCCTTCAAGGACTCCCAATACTCAACAGAAAGCTGATGCCATTCGGTGTGGTCTGGGAGCTCTGGTTGCTCCGAGGGAGTAAACTCCAAAGCCGTTGTTTTAGCTATTTCGTATTGACCGCGCTGACTGCGCGAGGACTTATTGTTTCCTTTGCCCGGCACGTCCCCTCGTCTCCTTTAGTTCTTGCTTCCATTGAGCAAGTTCCTGTTCGTAATTCTTCTTTCGATAGCGTTGTATTGGAGTAAGCTCGGCTAACGCTTCGTAACCTAGAAGCACGCGCCGGATATGTCCCCGTCGTACTTGTGCAGCGCGGCGGCATGTGGGGCTGCAGTACCGGCGGTCATTTCCTTTCGCGCTATACTGTAGAACAGGTTTACGACAGCGGTAGCACGTGCGGTAACCATTTGGTAAGTCTTTTCGATATTGCATAGGTTTTCTCACGTATGTGCGAATTCCTTAAGCACCATATAATGCTTAAGTTATCTGACATCTCCCAGTATACCGTAGGTGTATTCGGTTAGATACGACGGCGTGTCTTGCCGGGGGTTCACCTCTTCGTCGGTGCAGGGGTAGAGGTGTTCTATATCATGTGTATGATGTGCGTCACGCATAATAATGTATATTTATGAGCGCGGTTGCGTTCGAAGTCTTGTTCGAAGTGTGTACTTTTCCAATGGTTCAGAGCCCGAGCGACAGAACCCGGCGGAGGGGGAAAGGGAACCCGGGGGTGAGCCCCCTCCCCCCACTAGTACATGTGTGCGAACGGGTGGCTTGTGTCACGCATACACATTCACGCACATGCATACACATTCACTCACGCGCGCAAACACATGAATAGAACAAACGTACTAATGTAACACACGCACACACGCACACACGCACACACGCACACACGCACACACGCACACACG